>ENA-ORSL01000717-ORSL01000717.1-human-gut-metagenome-genome-assembly--contig:-NODE-717-length-32209-cov-9.297101_pt1 | contig 32209 bp, 25 predicted proteins | sample MGYA00242190_ERZ509157 | MGnify/ENA primary metagenome ERZ509157 (study PRJEB26280, sample SAMEA2338664) | human gut metagenome | biome: human gut; feature: human-associated habitat; material: faeces...
GCGCACAAGCGCCAGCCGGGCTGGTCATGTTACCGGGGAAAACGCTGGTTCCGGATCTTACTTCATGAAGGTGTCGGCCTTCATCTGTTCGATGTAGCCGAGGTACTTTTCCTGCACGTCGGCCGGGACCAGATCGCTCAGCGCGCCCGCGGACAGCGTGCCGTTCTGCAGTGTGCCGTAGAGCGTCTCGCCGCCGAAGGTACCGGCTTCCACAGCCTCCATGGAGGCGACGACCATGGCAGAGTTGTCGGTCACCTGCGAGCAGATGATGCACTCGTTCTGGCCGAGGATGTCTGCCGGCTGGCCGATGTCGTAGATCTTGATCTCGCCTGCAGCGGCGTTGGCGGCATCGATGGCCTCGCGCGCGCCGGAGTCAACGGCGGAAGCGTCGCCGAAGAAGACGTCAGCGCCCTGGGAGATCAGCTCGGTGGCAAATTCCTTGCCCTTCGGGGCGTCGGAGAAGGAGTTGGCGTACGGCACGTTGAGCAGCTCGACGGTCTTGCCTTCCTGCTCGGCGACGTACTTCGCGGCTTCTTCAAAGCCCGCGATCTTGCCCTTGGTGGTGTCGAGCTCCATGCCGCCGATGAAGCCGAGCTTGCCGGTCTCGGTCATCAGGCCCGCCAGCGCGCCGGCGATCCAGCCGATCTGCTGTGCGTTCGGGAGCAGGGAGGAGACGTTCTTGTTGACAGCCTTTTCCGGGGTGTCGACTGCGCCGTTCAGCAGGGCGAAGGCGACGTCGGGATATTCCTCAGCTGCCTGCAGGACAGCGTCGGTGTACTGATTGCCGGGGGCGTAGATCATGTCATAGCCCAGCGCGCAGTAGGCGACGATGGAGTCATAGTAGGAGTCCTGCGAGATGGAGTCGGTGACCTCGGTCTGCCAGCCCTTCTTCTCGGCTGCGGCGACCATGGCGTTGTAGCAGGCTGCGCCCCAGCCGCCGTCGTTGATGCTGGAGTCGCAGATCATGGCGACCTTGTAGGTCTTGCCGTCGGTCTTGGTGTCGGCTGCGGGAGCGGTGTCGGTGGTGTCGGTCGTTTCGGCCGGGGCGGCGGTGTCCGCAGCAGCCGGGGCGTCGGTCTTGCCGGAGCTGGCGCAGGCCGCCAGCGAGAGGAGCATGACAAGAGCCAGAAGCATTGCGATGATCTTTTTCATAGTTTTTCCTCCGTAGATTTGGATTTTGCGCCGGCAGCCCGCGCCGCCGGCATCATCTATAATAACACAGGGCGTGTTATTACTGAACGGGTGCGCCAGCGTTTACCGCTGCTCGCGGCGGTAGGGCTTGCCGTTGGCCTTGGGGCCCGCCTGCCGCGTGCCGATGAGGCTCAGGACGACGACTGTCGCCACGTAGGGGATCATCTGGAAGAACTGATAGGGGATGGCGATGCCGGACACCTGCAGACGGATCTGCAGCGCGTCGCAGAAGCCGAAGAACAGGCAGGCAAGCAGAATGCCGCCCGCGTTCCAGCGGCCGAAGATGACGGCGGCCAGCGCGATGAAGCCGCGCCCGGCGACGATGCCGTCGGTGTAGGTGCTGGAGTAGCAGGTCGTGAGGTACGCGCCGCCGATGCCGGCCAGCGCGCCGCAGATCACGCACGCGAGATACTTGACGCCGATGACGTTGATGCCCAGCGTTGCCGCGGCCTGCGGATGCTCGCCGACGGATTTGTAGCTCAGGCCCGCGCGGGTCTTGCCGAAGAAGACGGCCGTCACGATCACGAGCACGAACGTCAGATACACCATCGGGCTCTGGTCAAACAGCAGCGGCCCGATCACCGGGATATCCTTCAGCCCCGGGATGGCGATGGAGGCCATCGTGGTGATCTGCTTGAGGTCGGAGCCGGTGCCGAAATAGACCCGGTAGATGAACGACGCCAGCGCCGGCGCGAAGATGTTCACCGCCATGCCGTAGACCGTATGGTCCGCACAGAGCGTGACCGTGGAGAACGCGTAGATCATATTGACCAGAATACCGGCCAGCGCGCCGCACAGCAGCCCCAGCCAGTTCGATCCCGTCACATAGCAGACCAGAAAGCCCACCAGCGCGCCGATGGATGCCAGACCCTCCAGACCGATGTTGACCATACCGGCCCGCTGGCCGTAGAGCTCCGCGAGGGAGATCAGCAGCACGGGAATGGCCAGACGGACCGTTGCCAGCAGTAAGCTCAAGATCCAATCCATTACACAGCACCTGCCTTTCTCTTGCCGAACACGCGGCTCTTCCAGCTCTGGAACTCCGGCAGCTTCGTCAGCGCCATACCGGCGACGGAGAAGACGATGACAAGCGCCTGGATGATATCGGATACGCTGGTCGGCACGCCCGTGGCGGCCTGCATCGTGGTCGAGCCCACGCGCAGGACGGCAAAGAACAGCGCCACGACCATCGTTGCGATCGGATGCAGCTGGCCGATCAGCGCCATGGCCACGCCGTCAAAGCCGTAGCCCGCGCCGAAGCCGTTGATGAGGCGGAACTGCGTGCCGAGCAGCTCTGCGCCGCCGCCGAGACCTGCGATCGCGCCGGAGACGATGAAGCTCATCAGCATATACCGCCGGACCGGGAAGCCGTTGAAGCGGCTGGCGGTCTGGTTCAGGCCAACAGCCCGGAGCTTGAAGCCGGGGCTGGTCCAGAACAGGAAGTAGTACAGGAGCAGGCCCACGACCACCGCGATCACGAGCCCCCACGTCATGCGCATCCCGCTGATGATCCGCGGCAGGTGCACCGCATCGTCGATTGCGGGCGTCTGCGGCACGGAGGCGTCGCGGATCCAGCTGGTGTAGATCACGCCCATAAACAGCGTCGCCACATAGTTGAGCATGATGGAGATGATCATCTCGTTCTGCCCGCGCGTGATCTTCAATACGCCCGGGATCATGCCCCAGAAGCCGCCGGCCACCGCGCCGGCCAGCAGCGCCAGCAAAATGCCGCCGAAGCCGGTCAGGCCCGTAAAGTAGCAGGTCAGAAATGCCGCGATGGAGCCCATCAGAAACTGGCCCTCACCGCCGAGGTTGAATACGCCGCAGCGGTACGCGAAGCACGCGCACAGCGCCGTGAACATCAGGGGCGTCGCCTTGGCCAGCGTCGTGCCGATGCCGGCCTTAGAGCCGAACGCGCCCTGGAACAGGTATTTGACTGCGAGGAACGGATCCGCGCCCAGCGCGGCCATGATGATCCCGCCAATGACAAACGCCAGCAGGATCGAAAGCAGCGGGACAAGGAAGGCCCCGAGTGATTTTTTGAATTTCATACGCGCGCTCCCCTCACTTTCCGGTCATGGCAAGGCTGATCTCTTCGATCGGCGGGTTCTTGCCGGAATATTCGCCCATGATCTGACCTTCAAAGATGACAAGGATCCGGTCGGACATCTCAAGGATCTCATCGAAGTCCGCGCTGATGAGCAGAATGCCCACGCCGCGGTCGCGCGCGGCGATCATCTGATCGTGGACGAAGCGCGTCGCGCCGATATCCAGTCCGCGCGTCGGGTGTACGGCGATCAGCACATCCGGATCGGATTCCAGCTCGCGGGCGAGAATGACCTTCTGCTGGTTGCCGCCGGAGAGATTCCGGACCTCCTGGTCGGAGGACTGGCAGCGGATGTCGTATTTGCCGATCATCTCCCGGGCATAGGCCGAGATGGTCTTCTTTTTCATATGCAGGCCGTGCAGCGAGGAAAACTGCGGCTCGTCGGTCTGCTTGAGCACAAGATTGTCCGCGATCGACATGTTGCCGATCAGGCCCTGCAGATTCCGGTCCTCCGGGATGAGCGCCACGTCGTCCTCGATCGAGGCCCGCGGGCTGAAGACTGCGATCTTCTGTCCCTTGCGCTGGAACTCGCCGCTCTCCGGCGAGAGCACGCCCGTCAGCAGCTGCGCGAGCTGCGTCTGTCCGTTGCCGTCCACACCGGCGATGCCGACGATCTCGCCCCGGCCGATGCTGAGGCTGACGTCATTGAGGCCCGCGTGCTTGGACTCCTTATGATAATCGATGTTCTGCAGGGAGATGACCGCTCCGGCCTCCACGTCCTTCTTTTCGTACTGCGACTGCTGCAGCTCGCGGCCGATCATCATGTTGGCCAGCTCCTGCCCGGTGACGCCGTGCGCGTCCACCGTCGTGACGACCTCGCCCGCGCGCAGGATGGTGATGCGGTCGGAGATGTGCAGCACCTCACGCATCTTGTGGCTGATAAAGATGATGGATTTTCCTTCGCTGACGAGCTTTTTCATGATGGCGAACAGACCCTCGACCTCGATGTCCGTCAGCGCCGCGGACGGCTCGTCCAAAATCAGCAGCTCCGCGCCGTGGTAGAGCGCCTTCAGGATCTCCACGCGCTGCTGCGCGCCGACGGAGATCTCCGTGATCAGCTTGTCCAGCTCCACGTCCAGCCCGTATTTTTCCGACAGCGCGAGGATCTCCTTCCGCCGCGCCTCCCGGTCGATAAAGATACCCTTGGAATTCCGGTCGCCGAGGATCATGTTTTCAAACACGGTCATCGCCTCGACCAGCATGAAGTGCTGATGCACCATGCCGATGCCGAGCTTGACCGCCTGGCTGGGCGACTCGATCCGCACCTGCCTGCCGTTGAGAAAGATCGACCCCTCCGTCGGCTGGTAAAGACCGATCAGAATGTTCATCAGCGTCGATTTGCCCGCACCGTTTTCGCCGAGCAGGGTATGGACCTCGCCCTTGGCTACGGACAGATTGACATCGTGGTTCGCATAGAAGTCACCGAATCGTTTGCTGATGTGCTCCATGCGCAGCAGTTCTTCCAACTAAATCACGCTCCTCTGTATTCACTTTCCGGCTCTTTTTGATAACGCCTTCTCTCTTCGAGCCGTCCATCACGCCGGCTGACCATCTGTCCGGGCCGGCGGTTATCTTAATTTTCAATATACACGAATTTACTCGAGATTTCAAACCTTTTCTGCCCGCCCCGCATTTTTCTATAAACTTCACAAAACCATTGGAAAAACCTGCAGGATCAAGGCAATCCTGCCACCTCGCAGCAGCTTCCGAGGGGCGGAGATCGCGGCGGATTTGGACGGCTTTCCGCCGTGCCGGAAAGCTGGACGCTTTGCCAGCATGCCGGTATTTACCAAAAGAAACCATCTCCGTATCCTTTTGGTGGGAGGTGGCTTTGGATATGCAGATAGAGAAAAATATTGCAGCCATGCTACAAAGCAAAATGAAGGAAACAGGAAAGACAAAACTGGAATTTTCAAAGGAGCTTGGGATCCCGCGCTCGACCCTGCAGGGGTATCTGAAAGGGGACAAGTGTCTGCGCTCGGATTCGATCGAGGAGATCGCAAAACGCCTGGATCTCCCACCGGCGCAGCTGATCTCCGGGCCGGTGTACGCGGAGGAATTCGCGCTGTTCCTCCTGGACACGCTCCAGGAGGAACTCCGGATGCTGCACCCGCAGGCACAGGGACTCGCGCGGGAGGCTGCCGCGCTCCTGCACGCAGCGTTCCGGCTCTCGGCGGAATGGAACCGCCTGGATGTGCACCCCACTGCAGCCAAGACAGAGGATTCAGAAGGTCTTACTTACCGGCATATTCCTTATAAAGCGCATGGCGAGGCGCGGATGCTCTATGCCTACGGAATTCTTGTGCAGAAATATCTGCAGACGCATTGGGCGACGATCTTCTTTGTCGTGCCCTTTTCCAATGACCGCCCCGGCGTCACTCGCCCGGCAAAGCTCTGCACCGAGCACCAGCTGGATCCCATCCATCTTTTCGATGTGATCCACGATTTCATGAATACGGAGACGCGGAGCTTCTAACCAAAGCGGCGGCCGGATGACCCGGCCGCCGCTTTGCGCCTGCCGGGCAGCGCCTCTGCATACGCATGGGGCGCAAGGCAGAAAACAGGGCTGCCCCCAAAAGGGGCAGCCCTGTGCGGGAAAGGATCAGGCGGTGGTCTTTGCAACATTCTCCACGAAGCGGTGGAGGATGGCGGCGACCTGTGCCCTTGTGGCGTTGCCGGTGGGCAGGAGGCGGCCTTCGGAGCCGTTGACCAGCTTTTCGGCGACGGCCCAGCTGAGCGGGGCTTTGGCGTAAGTGGAGACCTTCGCGGCGTCGGAGAAGCCGTTCAGGCCTGCGCTGGCGGTGGTGCCATACTGCTTGTACTGCGCGTAGCGGTAGAGGATGGCAGCCATCTGCTCGCGGGTGACGTTGGCGTTCGGGCTGAACGTCGTGGCGCCGGTGCCGTTGACGATACCGTTGTCGGCGGCCCAGGTGACGGCGTCCTCATAGTAGCTGTTCAGCTTGACATCCGAGAAGCCGCTGCGGCCGGAGACAGTGGGCTGGCCCTCGAGACGATAGAGGACTGTGACGAGCATGGCGCGGGTCATGGAAGCGTTCGGGCTGAACGTCGTGTCGCTGGTGCCGGAGAACAGGCCGTTCTCATAGGCGTAGACGACATCGTCATAGAACCAGTCGGCTTCGCGCACGTCGGTGAACGGGAGCACGCCGTTGGTGAACTCGACTTCGATCCTCGTCGAGACGGTCAGCTTGTCCACGGTGTAGGTCGTGACCGCGCCGACGGACTTGCCGTCGACCTTGACGTCCTTGACGTGGTAGCCCTTGTCGGGTTTGAAGGTGAAGGTGACGGATCTGCCGATGTGCGAGAGCGTCAGCTTCGGCTCGACGGTGCCGTTCTTGCCGACCTTCAGGATCTTGCCGAGCAGCTGCTGCACATACTGCTCCGGGCTGATGTCCGCCGCGCGGAGCCAGCCGTTGTAGTAAGTGCCGTCGCCGAGGGCGGGATAATCCGGGTCGTCGAACCAGTCGGCCGCCTCGTGCGCGTAGTCATTGATGTAGTGCCAGACGACCACGTCGCCGTCCTTGAGCTTCCAGTTCTTCAGACCGCGGTCCGGATGCGTGCCGTTGACCGTGTACATCCAGCCGGAGCGCGCGCCGTTGGTGAACTCGCTCAGGGCGTAGCCGCCGAGGCAGGACGGGGCGTAGATCGTGCGGACATAGTCGTTCTCCTCGCCGATGGAGCGCAGACCAGCCTCGCCGATGGCCTTGGTGTAAAGATCGTAGACCGTGGCATCCTCCTGCAGGTCGTAGGAGGTGGTGGGGATCCAGGTCACGTATTCGGGCAGGTAGCTGTCCTTCGTCAGGTTGACGTCCTGCGTGGCCTGCAGCGCGCCGATGAGGCGGAAGGTGACCGTGATATCCTTGCCGTTGAGCTTGTTGATCTTCTCCGCGGCTGCGTTGAAGCTGCTTTCGACCAGCTTGCAGTCGTCGGCGTTGTTGATGTTCCGGACGCCCTCTTCATAGGCCTCCTTGAGCTTCTGCAGGCCCTTGGCGGTGAAGTCCTTGGTGTCCTTCGCGTCGTAGATCTTCTTGAGATCGTCGAGCGCGGTCTGGCGCTTGTTGGTCAGGCGCTGCTGATACTCGGCTTCGGCCCGTTCGAGCGAGGTAAGGTTGGTGACCTCGCTCTTCTTGTCGCCGAGGGCTTCGTAGTAGCGGCGTGCCTGCTTGATGGCAGTGAGACTGTCGTCGGTGATCGGGAAGAGCGCGTCGATCATGTCCTCGACCTTGCTCACGTCGGTCTCGATGACCTCGCGGGCAAGGGCAGTGAGGTAGCCGGAGTCGTTCTTGAAGTAGAGCGTGCCGCGGGCGTCGCAGATCAGGCTGCAGAGATTATACTGCTTTTCTGCGCCCGTCGGCGTGTAGAGCTCCTTCGTCACGCCGGTGTCGAAGGTGTGGTTCGCGACGTCGTACTTGAAGAAGTTGATGGTGCCGTTCTCCTCGTTGCAGGAGCCGTAGATGTAGAGCTTGCCTTCGCCCGCCTTGTAGGCGTTGGAGACGAGGAGGCTGGACTGGATGTAGCCGGTCGTTGCAGCACGATCATACACCGACATGGTCTCCGCGTCAGCTTTGATCGCGTAGATCTTGCCGGGGCTCTGGAACTGGGTCTGGCCGGAGCAGGTGACGAAGACGGTATCGCCGCAGACGACGGGCGTGCCGGTGATCATGCCGTCGAGCTTGAGCGCCTCAGGCGTGCCCAGTTGTCCGTCACTGCTCACCGCTGCGCGGTAGAGGTAACCGGCCTTGGAGGTGAAGTAGACGTAGCTGCCGGACTTCACGACGGCGGAGCGGAGGTCGCCGATGAGGTTCGTCTCGGTGTCGATGACGGTGCCGGTCTTCGCGTTGACGCTGTAGAGGGTGGAGCCGTACTCGGTGGAGCCGCCCTTGCCGTTGTCGGAGCCGAAGATGACGTAATTGTCCGTCGCGTAGGCGCCGACCCAGTAGAAGCCGCCGGCCTTCGAGATGGTCCAACTGGTCTGCTTGGTCTCAGCGGCGCTGGCGGGATCCTCGTCGGTGGTGGAGAGGCAGAAGTAGGTGCCGGTCTTCTCCTCCTGCTGCCACGTGCCGGTGTAGATGTAGCCGTTGTGGTAGGTGATGGGCGAGATGAGCTGGCCTTCAAAGCCCTCGGAGACCCAGACGCTCTTGAGCGTCGCGGCGTCGATGGCCTGCACGTGGGCCTTCTCGTCGGACGTGTTCGCGTCGAGCTGGATGTAGAACTTGCCGTCGCCGTAGGCAATGGGGTTCGTGCCGAACTGGCTGGTACCGGCGAGCTTTTCGGAGGTCGCGGTGACCGTGCCGGTCTTCGGGTCGATGGCCTTGACGGTGCTGCCGGTGAGGACGTAGAGCTTGCCATTTACCATCAGCGGCGGGGTCGGGGTGCCGCCGATCTGGACGGACCAGGACTTGACGGTCTCGTCCTTGGAGACGGGCGTTTTCGCGGAGGTGACGCCGTTGTTTGCCTCATTTCCGCGGAAGCTGGGCCATTCGCCGGTGACGGGCTCGCTCGGGTCGACGGGGGTGACGGTGCTGCCCGCAGGAGCGAGGCTGACGTCGATGAGGAGCGAACCGCCTCTGAGCTGCACCTGTGTCAGCGAGCCGGTCTTGGTGACGTAGCCGCTGCTGGAGACACGGTAGGTGTAGGTGTAGCCTGCGCCGCCGAGGAGGGTATAGACGCCCTTGGAGTCGGGCAGGACAGGGGTCCCGGCCTGATCGATGACGGTGACGGCGGCGTCGGCGGGGGTGGTGGTGAAGGTGACGGAGGTGGTCTTGACGCGGTTGATGGCGACCGTGAGGGTCTTGCCGCTGACCACGATGTCGAAGCTGGTCTTCCCTGTCACGGTGACGTCCTTCGTCGCGCCGGAGGCACCGTCGATCGTCACTTCGTCCGACGCGAGGGCCGGGACGGCGGTGACGGAGACGGTGGAGGCGGAGTCGGGCAGGTCGAGCTTGTAGCCGATCTCGGTCTTCGTGACGCGCTGGGCGGCATCCGCGATCTTGACGGAGAGGCTGGAAAGCTCGGGGACGATGACGATGTCGACCTGCTGGGTCTCGCCGCCGAAGGTCATCGTCAGCGTCTTTGTGCCGCTGGTGAGGGTGGCAGTGGAGAAGGGCCAGCTGAGGGCGTCATACGCGCCGGAGGTGGTCTGCGTCAGGGCCGTACCGCCGATGGTGCCGGTGGCCTTCTCGCCGGAATTCGTCCGGTAGAGGAAGGTCAGGGCGGACTCGGCGTTGGAGGCGAGGGCGGAGGCCGGGATGGTGACGGTCTTCCTGCCGCCTTCCCCGGTCGTGACGGTGTAGGCGGTGCTGCCCTGCTTCACGGCGAAGGAACCGAGGCCGCTGGCCTCCGAGGCGGCGGTGACGGTGACGGTATAGGTCGCGGTGGCGGACTTGTCTTCCGAGGTGACGGTGTAGGTCACGGGAGACGTGAAGTCCTGCGCGCCGGTGGGTGTATAGGTCGCGCCGGAGCTGAGGGTGGGGGTCGGGGTGAGGCTCGTCAGGGCCGTGCCGTGGGGCAGGACGAGGGTGACGGTCTTCGCCGCCTCGTCGATCTCCGCCTGACGGCCATCGATGGCAAAGCCGAGGAGCTTGGCCTCATACCCCTTGGCGGTCTCAGCTTCGCCGGGGATGTAGTTGCCGCCCGCCCAGGTCTCCTCCGCGGTCGGGGCGCGGAAGGTGATCTTGAGGAGGGACTTGGGCTTTTCGTAGGCGTTCAGCTCGTCGATGTGGGTCTGTGAGTTGACGTCGGAGGCGGCGATGAACTTCGTCTCGACCGCGCCGGTGTAGCTGATGCCGTTGGCCTGACCGCCGACGACGCTGTCGGCGTTGGCGACGAAGCAGCGGCTGATGACGGAGTTCTCGCGGCGGAGATAGCCGGCGATCGCGCCGCGGTAGGCGCTGGCGGAGGTGGTCTCGCCGGTGATGGTACCGGCGCTGTCGCAGTTGTAGATCTCGGCGTAGCCGCAGCCGAGGATGCCGCCGGCGTTCTGCACGTCCGCGGTGTTGGTGGCGTGGACATTGCCGAGATTGCGGCAGGACTCGATGAGGACGGAGCCGTTCTGATCGTTGACTCTGCCCGCAATGCCGCCGACATTGCAGCCGCCGGTGACACTGCCGGAGTTGACGCAGCCAACGATCTCGGTCTTCACGCCGAACGCACCGTTCGGGGCGATCTGGCCGACAAGGCCGCCGGTGTAGTTGCCGTCAGTCCCGTAGTAGGTCGGTCTGGATTTTGCATTGGAGACCGCGCCGGTGTTGGCGCTCCGGCTGATCTTCACGTTGGCCGGGCCGCCGACGAGGCCGCCCGCACTGGCAAAGCTGCCATTCGGTACGTCCGCCGGGTCGACGGTCACGCCGCCCTCGTTGCGGCAGTTCGTGATCTGATTCTGCGGTGCACTGCGCCAGCTGCTGTTTGTACGGGCCACAAGGCCGCCCGCGAAGCAGTTGAGAGAAGCATCAGAGCCGCCCATTGCATCCTTCGTCGGCTTGCAGGTGACGGATGCCCGGTTGACGCAGCTGTCCAGCTTTCCGCCGTCCTTCAGATACAGGGCGAAGGAGCCGACCCACTGGCGGGCAGTGAAGCTGCAGTCGCTTTCGATGGTCAGATTCTTGACCGTACCGGAAACGGTATGGAACAGGGCAGCATTGCTGTCGACACTCAAATTGTTCAGCTTCAGGCCGGTGATCTTATGATTCCCGCCGTCATAAACGCCTTTGAACGTGCCGCTGATCACAGCACCGGACGGCGCGGTGACTCCACTCAGGTTCAGGTCAGCCTGCTGCAGATAGTGTGCTTCGGGATGGTAATCTACAAAGCTCGTAAAATCATTGGTGTCTTTGATCAGGAATGGCTTTTCCGCAGTGCCAAGGCCCTCTAACGTTACCTGATAGACGGTCACATAGTAGTCACAGGAATGGACGCCGTCTTCGGCCATGACTGTGACCTTTTGGCGCTGTCTATTCTTGAAGCGCAGGGTATCTGCGTCTTCCACGTAAGCCCCGTTACTGAGCGTAAAGCTCGGTGCAAGCTGGGTCAGATCATCCGTACTGATAGGCCCCTCGATCGTGACCTCTGTGCCAGAGACTTTTCCTTCATACTTGCCAAGCTTCATGCTCTTCATTCGAGCGGTGGACGATTTTTCGCCCGGCTGCAGCTTTGCAAACGTCGCAGAGATGGTCACTTCGCCATAGGGCATAGTAAAACTGATGCGGTTAGTATCGCTCTGGTCTACTGTGCATGTCACATCTTCGCCGAATGCGTCTTTGGCTGTAAATGTGTTCAGTTTATAGCCCTCGTCCGGCTCAGCCGTCCACCACACCGTATCCCCGGCGTAAGCCTCTTTATAGACTGTTTTTATTGTTCCGTTCGTGTAGGGTGTTACCGTCTGCTTTACGATTCGTCTATCGTTGACCGTGATTGGAATCGTTTTTACCGAACTCATGCCCGGAAGCTTGCTTGTTTTTGGAAGACTGGCTGCATTTATATTTATTGTGACTGTCCCTGTTGTCTTATACCAGTTGACTGTCACTGAGTTGCTCGTCTGTGCAAGTACAGCTTCTTGCGGCTCAATCGAGTCAATTTTACCAGCAAATCCAAGCAGGGTAATCTTTGAGTTGCTTGCAACTTCTTTTGTCGGAGTAGCATCCGACGTTGATGTTACAGTCGTTGTACCCCACTTTTTTTTCTGACTTGTATTCTTTCCAGCCGTTTTTACATTTGTACTGACTTCCTCCGGAATTAGATTTCCGTCATTATCGCGGGTATCTGTCACAGAATATGCCACGTTCGCCATAGGCCATTTTTCTTTCGCATGGTATTGCAGATACGTGGTAGTTTCGCCCTGATAGGTAACCTTAATTTCTGATACATCGTCGTAACTGCTTTTTTTAAAATCATCGCAAGTTACTTCCATTCCCTTAATCACGTTTCCGTCGCTGTCCAGGGCAGACCATCTGGGATTTGTTGCTACAACGTTGTTTATTTTTGAGGAATATAGAATCAACGTTTTCGCCTCATGATTGGGAAAAAAAATCTGTGTTTGGTCGTCGCCAAATGCAGTTGTTGCTATGAGCTGTATCGTTGAAAACGGCATATTGTCCGCTGCAGAGGCGGACACACAGACCGCTGTGAGCAGGACTACCAACAACAGCAACAGAACCACAAGGCGCAAGTTCTTTCTTTTCATATTTCAGGCAAAAAAAGATGGCGGGCGGCCACATAGCGGCCGCCCGCAAGTGTTGGATTGTTGATGAATTGCTGCGTTATCAATAGCTCACGCAGTACCACAGGATTCTGTCGCCGTCGGTCAGAACATAGCTGCCAGCACCGACCATCGGGGTAGCCTCATTTACAGAGTACATCCAGCCAGCACGGCCGCCAGCTGCGATACCACCGATATTATTGACATAGATGCCGTAGCTGCTGTTCTGCGCGCCAATGGTGATGTTAGCCTTTGCGCCAACAGCTACCAGCGCGTCATAGACAGTCGCGCCGCTGTCCAGCTCGAGGCGGACAAGGCCGCTGCCGTCGCCGGAAGCAGTCGACATCTTGGTGTTGATGTCTGCCACCTGATCCGGATATGTCGCAGAGGCATTAGACGGGTTGATGCTGAAAGTAACGTTGATTTTGCCGCTGCCTTCAACAGTCGCTGCAATATAGTAGTTTCTGGTGTTTTCGTCCTCATCAGTGAGCGTAACCATCTTATTGGTGCCGCTCAGATTCAGCGTATAGGTGCCGTTGCTGTTTGCAGTAACGCAGGTACCGGTGACAGTCGTCCCCTCTTCCTTTGTAATGCTCATCGTCAGCGCGCTAAGGTTTGCACCTTCAGCCAGCGTGCCGCGCACAGTGTAGGCAATGCCGGTCCAGCCGTCCGGCTCCTCGGAGGTGCCGATCTCCGGGTTCTGAACGTTATAAGCGTTGTTGGTGAATGCCACACCGCCGATTGTGAAGGTCGCCTTCAGCGGATCGTTGGTATCAATGTCAACGTTACCGCTCTTGAGACCAGCCGCAAAACGGTAAAGCGTACCGTCGACAGTCACGTCGCAGCACTTGTTGAACAGGTCAACAGTTGCAGAATATGTGCCGTCACTATTCCTTTCAAACTCAACATCCTCTGCGGTAGGAGCTGCGCTCGCCGTAAACGTAATCTCTGCATTTCTCAGGGAATACTCAGATGCTGTGTACTGGGTCGTGCCATTCAGGGTCGCTCTGACGTAGTTTACGCCGTCAATGGTCGTGGTCGTTGCGGTTTCGGTGTTGATGGTCGCGCTGGAGATCGTTCCTCCGTCGCGTGCAAAGGCGGTGGCGCTCAGGCTGAGCACCATGACCACTGCGAGCAGCAGGGCCGTCAATTTGCGCATGTTTTTCATGTGTATCTCCTCCTAAAAAATATTTATCTTCACGGCTTTCGCCGTCAGATATGAAAAGAAATGCTGTCCACTGCGGTCAGTCTGTCTTCCTGTGCTCCCGTCCGCCTCGACGAAGACCACGTTGGCAGCCCCTTGACCGGCTCGTCTCGTCGCCGATTTCCCCGGGGTCTGTATGCTTTCCTGCCGCAGCTATTCAGTTGTTGACGCGGATCATCTATGAGACGGGCGAAGGCCCGATGGGTACATGTTTTTCCGCCGGCAGGCAATGAAAAAAGCAGCGACAAAGATCGCTGCTTTTGTGCACACCGGCCAGACCCCAGAGGAGCGCACGCTCCCCTGCGGTTTTTGCTCGTGTAGGTCTTCTGACTGATGCGTTCAGGGGATATCCCCAACGCGCTCGTCCGGCCTTCTCTCCCCGCCATTACAGCAGTTCCAATGACCCGCTTTCGCAACGCGCGTCTCCGCGCGCGAACAAGCGCTCCGCAATCACAGCTACGAAACCGAAAGCCTGCCGGCTCCGGTCCCATGTCCGGGACTTGCACCCGATTCCCTTGTTCAGCAGAACAAGATCTGCGTGTCCGGGTCTCCCCGGGTCGCGCAGTTGCCACAAAAGCTGCGTATTGAATTTTCGTATGTATCAGCACCGGCAGAATGCCGGGGAGCTGCTCTATCGTCCGGCCTTACGCCGGAGCTTGTCCTGCTCCGCCTGTTCCAGATTGGCCTTTTTCCGCTCGGCCTTGGTCCGCTTGTCCAGCTGGCGCTGGGCCTCAAATTCCTTCTGGAAAAGGTCGGTCTTCGTCAGGGCGGGGTGGACGCGCCGCACAGCCTGCTCCGCCGGGACGCCGCTGGCGCACAGGGCGTTCGCCCAGCCCCGGAAGCGCAGCTCGATGAGATCGCCGCCGATCACCTCGGTGCGCCCGGGGATATGCCCCAGCTCCGCCCGGCACTGGCGCAGATAGTCGGCAAGCTGCTGATTGCTGTCCGCCTGATGGGCCAGGACGAATTCCACGTTCCTGCGCGAGAGCGCCAGCAGCGTGCGCTGGGTCAATACCTTTTTCAGTGCGTCCATATTCTCCTGACAGGTCCGATGCGGGTTCATCGCTGCACCTCCCCTGCGCTGCGCTCCTTGCGGCGAAGCTCGATCGCGTAGAGATCCCGGACGATCTTGCGGGCGGCGAAGGGCGGCGGATTTTTGGAGGAGGCGATCGAGCCGGAATAGAAGCTGCCGAGCGCCTTGCGCCACGTGCCGAAGCGGTATTCCAGATAATCGCCGCCGATGACCTCCACCTTGGCCGGGACATGCCCAAGCTCGTCCATGCAGGCCTTCAGGTAGGCCGACAGCTGCTCGGGCGTGTCGTGCTGGTGGTCGATGATGAACTGGACGTTTTTATAGGCGATGACGCGTTCGATGCGGTCCAGCGCCGCCTTGTCCGGGGTTTCAGGCAGATGCAGTGTTTCCATCGTGGGTGTCCCTCCTATCGTCGTTTCCTGCGGGCATACCGGCCCCTGAATGACAGGAACTGGATGTCCACACAGCAAAAAAGCCGATCTGCCTCCACCATTTGGGAAACAAACCGGCGCCCTGCTCCGCGTTTTCGATAGGATCATCGTGCTATCTACCCTGTTCATCAGCCTCTGCACATACTGGGATATCAACAGACAGAATCCCGTGCAGCAAAGATAAGCGATTCTCCTGACTTGGACTATGGACGCGACGCGTCCGCGCGCTGTTTCCTACCTTCTCACGGGGAAAGCCCCGCAATGGCGGCCTTTCGGCCACATAGACTGCGAAAACGCGCTGTCTGACGCGCTGCGCAGGCTACTTCGGAAACTGGCTCATCCGCACAGTTCCGGGCGAGTAGATTCATTGCTCTTTCACTGCGGACTATCCGGATAACCCGCGGTTACAAATCTTCAGCTGATAAACGATATGCAATTGTCAAAATGGCTGCGCGCAAATGTAGACTTTGCTTTTCAGGCAGTTTTCCCTGCTGTGCGCGCCGTTTCATTGTTAATTTTTATCATACCGCAGGAGAATAGAAAAGTCTACTATTTTTTGCAGGATTTCATCTTTTTTCACAAAATCTTGCTTCTTTCAGACCCCCACAGATTCACCGCTTTTGCAAGCGATTTGGGCCAGATCCGGGCTAGTGAGGGAAGAAATGCGGCTGCTGATTGGGCGGAGAGAGGGAAGTAGTCGGCGGGCTACTCCGGCGGCTGCGCCGCCTCCGTGCCGATTGCATTTTCTTATGTTTTCTGCATTGCATGCAGAAAAAGCGGCGCTTTTGCGCCGCAAAAATGCATTCGGTCGAACCACAGCGTTTCTCGCGCCACGTATGCCCAGCCAAAACAAAAAAGCCATTCCTTACGGAATGACTTTTTGTTTTGGTGGAGATAAGCGGGATCGAACCGCTGACCTCATGACTGCCAGCTGCGATCGGTTCGTGATTTCTGGTGATTTTGAGTACAATACGTCCGTTCCGCCAGCGAAAAGTGCGGGATTTTGCAAGGTTTTATCCATTGCGTCCACCCGCTTCCGCACACACTTGGGTCAGAATCTGGGTCAGGACAGGCAGATGGATTTGAAGAAGTTCTGCCGGACTGGATATGGATTGTAGCTTGACCTTTGCCGATAGTCAAGTCATGAAAAGGATAAAGCTAAATTTCAGAAAGCCAGTAGAAACCGCACCTGCTTGATTAGGCAGAGAGATAGACGAACCGATCAGCAGTACAGAAACTTGCTGAAATAGCAGGCGCTGCAGTCAGGGAGAATGCTCACAAAATTGCCGCGGTTGCCTGCAAGCGCAAACTTTTTGGTAACTGTCAATGCCGCGCAGGAGGAAAATCCAGCGAAGATACTTTTTTAAGCAAGTTCCCGCGCGCTGTCGACGGCCTCTGTATCGCCAATCTTTACCACTTGCTCCACAAGCGACATTTCTATGGTATCATTCGGAGACGCCATCTTTGTCAAAAATGTGATTCTGTTCTTCGTTAGTGATTTGTCCGGGGATTAAGCTGAATACATTATTATGTATCCAGACTTTTCGCACAAATATAAAAAGCTTCAATTGACATATCGTTAGAAAGAGGCTTCTTATATGCGAGTTTTGAATATCGATTCTCTGAATCTAGACTAGTACCTTTGTTTTCTTGGTGCTACTTTGCGACGCGTCCTTCTCCTCTGATGCAAAAATACTGTGTGGGAGCGGTTGCTTCAGTCCGCTTCGACCAGAGCCAGCGCACGGCACGGGCCGCCCTCGGCGTTTTCGAAGACCAGCGGCGCGGCTACGAGCAAAAACCGCTTTCCAAGCAGCCGGTCCAGATTCCGCAGCGCTTCGAGCAGAATTTTGGAATTCTGTCCGAGCAGCAACCGGTGGATCGGGAAGGACGTGTCGCCAATCACATCGTAGTTGTTCAGTTCCATGCCGATGCCGCGAAGCGTGGGATGTGCACCGAGCTGCTGGGCAAGCGCCTCTGACAGGAGGGGATAGCTGCCGTACTGCGCGTCGGTGCCGAATTTTTTGGCCCAACCTGTATACAGCAGAAGAAAGTCGACGCCGTCCAGACAGACGCCTTCGAGGATTTCCGGGCCAATCCGGGTTCCGGGTGCATAACCCGAGCAGTCGACCACCAGACCCTGACCGACGAAAAAGCCTACAGGCCGGTCCTCTATATGGAATCCCCCTTGAATCATGTGTGCGGGACAATCAAGGTGCGTCCCATAGTGGACGCAAAAGTGCTCTACGCTCGTCAGCTCCATCGCGTCGCCGTTGGCGGTGCAGCCGCTTTTTCGGATCTGCATCGGCACGCTGCCGGGAGCGAGTCTTGTCTCAGCACCATAACGCCAGCTGAGGTCGATGACCTCGGAAATCTTCATAACGTACTCCTCCTTACCGCATCTTTTTACGTTTATAGACAGCGAGTAGCAACACGATGATAAGGCTGCCCTGCACGATCTGCTTGACGGCTTCCGGAACGTTCAGGACCGTGAGCAGGCTGTTGATAAGAATCATGATTCCGACGCCCGCGATCGTCCCGATGTAGCCGCCTGAACCGCCGACGATGCTGGTTCCGCCAATGACAACTGCAGCAATGGAGTCCATGTTATAGCCGCTGCCAGTGGACATATAGCTCGTGCCGGTGTAGCCGAGGAGCAGGAAGCCGCTCAACGCCGCCATGACGCTTGCGATCACATAGATACCAAGCGTGGTCAGACAGACATTGATACCAGAGTAGACAGAGGCGGTGCGATTTGTGCCGATGGCGTGGATCGACCGACCGACAGTAGTGCGGGACAGCAGAACGATACAGAGCGCAGACAAAACGATCCAGATCACGGACGCACCGCTGAAGATGGAAAGAAAGCGACTGTTGACGAGGCTGCTCAGAATGTCCGAGGCGTAGCCGCCCGGCGCGCCATTGCAGTAGATGTACGACAGACCGTAGAGCACCATACCGGTGGCCAGAGTGATGATCATCGCGGGGATCTTCAGGAAATAGACGCCTGCGCCGTTGATCAGACCTGCGGCAATACCGATGCCGAGAACGGTCAGAAAGGCGAGCAGCGTATTTTCGCTCTTGCCGCTGATGATGGCAGCGCTGACAACGTTTGCCAGAAGCAGCGTATATTCCGCTGAAAGATCGATGCCGCCCGAGAGGATGATGAGCGTCTGACCAATACAGACAAGGCCGAGGAAGGAGGCCTGCTTGAGGATGCTGCAAATATGGTTCAGCGTCAAAAATCCGGGGCTGACAAAGTTGATGGCGACTGCCAAGAACACCATGACAAGGTAGACGAACAGGATCGGAAGTGCTTTTTTCAGGCGCAGAGGATCGCTTTTCAGATGTTTGTTCATATTCAGCACCTCACTTCTTTGCCCGCATTGCGCTGACAGCCAGCGCAACGATCAGGATCACACCCTGGATGACAAACTGATAATAGGAGTATACCTGCATCAAATTCAAAAGGTTATTGATGATCCCCATGATCGCAACGGCCGCGAGACAGCCGATTACGCTGCTTTTGCCACCCGACAGCGAGGCACCGGCCACGACGACCGTCGTGATGGATCGCTGTGTATACGGCGAGCCGAGTAGAGGATTGCCGGAGGTGGAATAAAAAGAGATATAGAGCGCGGCCAGCGCGGACAGCAGTCCAGAAAACGCAAAAGCCATCAGCTTTGTTCGTCCGACATTGATGCCGGTGCACTCCGCGGCCTGCTCATTGCCGCCGATCGCAAAAAGATTACGGCCAAAGTTTGTCCGGTACATGAGTAGCCACATTCCTGCGGTTATCAAAATCATGAGAAGAACTGGGAACAGGTATCCCCAACCCTTTGTGATGAACTTGCAGAAGCGGTAGGGGAGGGTGCCGTCCGGCGCGGACATGATCAGCAGCGTCACGCCGGCAAACACCGTCTGCGTGGCCAGCGTGGCAATGATCGGCTGCATATCGCCCTTGACGACCAGAAGACCGTTCAGAAGACCGATGACGAAGCCAGTCAGAAGGCACAGCAGGACAGTCAGCAGGAGCGAGGAAACGCTGTCTTTCATCATCGTAACAGCCATAACGTTGACGAGCGAAATGATCGAGCCGGTTGACAGATCCACGCCGCCCAGCGTGATGATGACGAGCTGTGCAAATGTGATAAAGAGCAGGCCGACGTTTGCAGACAGAATGTTGCGAAGGTTCTTTGCGGTGAAAAACACGTCACTCGTGAAAGCACCGACAATGGCGAGCGCCAGCATCACGAGGTAAACAACGACGACTTCGCTCTTGCGTCGGTAGAGCATCCGCAGGTTTTTCCCGGTAAGCAGCCGATCGTTCATGTTTCCGGATCCTCCGTTTGATTCAGATTTCGGTTCATTGCGCCATGCATAATGTTTTTCTCAGTGATCCGCTCTCCGGACAGTTCGCCCGTCAAATGACCCTCGTAAAGCGTCAGTACGCGGTCGCAAAGACCGATCGTTTCCATCATATCGCTGGTGTAACAGAGAACTGCCACACCGCTGTGCGCTAGGGAGCGAAGCAGACGGTAAATTTCCTGCTTTGCCTCCACATCAATGCCGCGCGTCGGCTCGTTCAGAATCAGAACCTTGGGCAGGTCCTCCAAACTTTTACCGATCGACACCTTTTGCTGGTTGCCGCCTGAAAGATTCATGACGGCCTGTTGCAACGATGAGGTTTTGATGTTCAGTCGGGCGACCATATCCTGCGCCTGCCGGCGTTCTGCACGCCGGTGGATAAAGCCAAGCGTCTGGCGGCGGCGTAGGCTGACCATGCTCAGGTTGTCATTGACGGACAGTTGCAGGCACAGCCCCTGCACCTTGCGGTTTTCCGGAACGTAGCCGATCCCGCTGCGGATGGCCTTTTTGACGTCGCGGAAATTCAGCTCCACGCCGTTCAGACGGATCGTTCCAGCAGTGTGATGGCGCAGACCGGCCAGCGATTCAAAGAGCTGGCTCTGCCCCTGCCCATCCAGTGCGCCGATGCCGACGATCTCGCCGCGGCAGATGCGGAAGGTGATATCGTGGAAATAGGAGCGGTCGCTCAGACCATGAACGGACAGGATCTCTTCGCCGGTCTGCTCTGCCTTTGGCGGAAAGATGCTTTTGAGCTCACGGCCAACCATCAGCTGCACGATGCGGCTTTCCGATACTTCGCGCAGATCGACGGTGTCGATCAGCGAGCCATCTTTCAGGATGGTCGCGCAGTCGCCGAAGCGGAATACCTCTTCCAGCCTGTGCGAAATGAAGATCACGGTCTTGCCGGCCTTTTTCAGCTCCAGCACAATGCGGTACAGCTTATCGACCTCGGTCGAGGTCAGCGTGGAGGTCGGTTCGTCGAGAATCAGGATATCCGGATCCGTGGACAGTGCCTTTAATATTTCAATCATCTGCTGACTTGCGATCGGAAGGTCGCCCACCGCAGCATACGGCTCGATTTCGATGCCGTATTTCCCGGCAAGCTGTAGCGCCTGCCTGATGAGCTGCGTTTCGCGGATCAGCAGCCCGTCATGTTTCTGATTTAAGTAAATATTCTGCGCTACGGTCAACTCGGGCAGCAGCGACATTTCCTGATAGACCATGGCAATCCGATATTGCTTTGCGTCCGCAGTGCTCCGGAATGTGACTTTTTCACCGTGGATCAGGATCTCTCCGGAGTCCGGCCGGTACATACCGGTGAGAATTTTCAAAAGGGTGCTTTTTCCCGCGCCGTTTTCACCCTGCAGAACATGGACGGTCCCGGGATAGCACGCAAAGCTGACGTCCCTGAGTGCATGAACGCCGATAAAGGATTTGTCGATATGGCGGAATTCAATCGAAGGTTTCATGGATGTTCCCTTTCTGTGCGGTCGGGTTTGCATCATCGCCGGCCTTGGCGGCTTTGCGGATGCATCTTGGAGTTTACCCGCACGGCGGACGCGGCCCTGCCGTGCGGGTCTTGCTGATGGAAAAGAATGCTTCGGAAGTGTGGTTATTTGGGGAAGAGCTCTTTGATCTCGGCGTCGCTCAGGTAGGTATGAACCCAGAAGCTGTCGTTGACGTCGGGGCGATAGAGATCCTTCGCCGTTTCGAGGGTAACGGGAGGTACGGTCACCGTGATCTCCTTCTCAACTTCTTCACCGTTCAGGATGCGGATCGCGGTGTCCAGCGCAGTGACGCTGATCCATGTAGGGTTGCAGAAGGCCATGCTTTGCAGACCGTTGTCGGCCTGTTCCAACCACACGCGAAGAAAACCATTACTGGCCTCGCCGGTCATAGGAACAAGGGGAAGACCCTGCTCAACATAGGCATCAATCGCGGCCTGTGTCATCGCACCGCCTTGGGAGAGGATGCCATCGATCTGCGGATAGTTGGCAAGAATGTCCTCCATGGCAGCTTTTGCGGTGGCATAGTCCCAAGCAAGGTTCAGTGTTGCAATCACTTCAGCTGTCGGACAGGCAGCTTTGAGACCGTCAATTCCTCCATTATGGCGCGCAGCGTTGATCGCGTTGCCTTCGATGCCGTCAAGCACGATGATTTTCGCATTTTCGGGCATTAGCTCGCCAAGCCACTTACCAGCATCGTACATCAGATCGTAGTCTGAGATGACGATGCGGCAATCCACATCGGCGGTGCAGGCCTGGTTGAAGTTGATGACCTTAATGCCCTCCTCGCGAGCCTCGCCGATGACGGAGTTCAAGCCGTCCGGAGTAATGCAGGCAACGACGATGGCATCGACGCCCATCGTGATGAGGTCGCGGATGTCGGAGATCTGCTTGGCCTGGTCGCCGTTGGCCTGGAGCATCACATAGTCCTTGATGGTGCCGTTGGCTTTCAGTTCTTCCGCGTGGTGCTTAAATTCTGCTTCCATCTGTACGCGCCAAGAGTCGCTAAGTGAAAAATTCGAGAAGCCAATGGTGTAGCCTTCGCCTTTTGAAGCTTCTGCGTCGGTAGCCGGGGTGTCCGTACCGGTTTTGGTGCAACCCACGAGGGTCAGAAGCATGAGAGCTGCAAGGATAAGCGCTAAGAGTCTGGTTTTCATTTTGTTTCCCCCTTAATATGTTGTCCTTTTTATTTTTTGCAGGTCCTGCATGGAAGCCTTTACACGGGGTATACGGGTTTGCCGGTCAGGAGTGCCGAGACGACGTTTTCGCCAACCTTACGCTGCAATTCCGCCAGCGCCTCTTCGGAGCACCACGCCGCGTGCGGCGTGAGCGTGACGTTTTCGTGCCGCAGGAACGGAGAACCGGCGAAGTCTTCGCTTGACAGTACGTCAAGACCGCAGTAGCCGAGCTTCCCAGAATCCAGCGCGCGCAGCATGGCGTCCTCGTCGATCAGACCGCCGCGGGCGGTATTGACCAGAATGGCGCCGTCCTTCATCTTTGCGAACTGCGCGTCGGAGAGCATCTTTGCCGTGGCTGGCATCAGCGGGACGTGGACGGAGATCACATCCGCGCAGGCCAGCGCGTCGTCCAGAGACAGGAATTCAACGTCGGGATAGGCGGCCTGGCCGCTGAAATACGGGTCGAAAGCGACGACCTTTGCAAAGAACGGCTTCATTTTTCCGTAAAGCTCACGCGCGATATGGCCGAAGCCGAGCAGGCACAGCGTCTGCTCCTCGCAGCGGTGCATGGGACGGATCTTGCTGAAGTCAAATTCGTTCCGCAACAGCAGATCGCGCGAATGCGTGATCTGACGCAGAGCATTGAGGATGTGCGCCGCAGCGTGGTTTGCAACCTCGTGGATGCAGTAGTCAGGGACATTCGCAACCTGAATACCCTTTGCGTGCGCGGCCGGAAGATCCACGGTGTCCATACCGATGCTGTACCGGGCAATGATGCGGCAGTGCTCCAGCGCGTCGAGGAAGGGCTTGTCCAACTTTGCAAACTGTGCAACGATCGCGTCGGCGTCATGCGCATATTTGATCAGCTCGCGGGGGTCGAAAATGCCGCCGGGGACGATCTTGGTGCAGTCTACGATCTCAAGTTCTGCATCCAGCTTTTCAAACGCCTTCATTTCGGCGTGCAGATCGGGATAGTAATAGTCGGAAAAAACAATCTTGTATTTGCTCATTGGACTAAACCTGCCTTTCGTGCAATGTGGAGCATTCCGTCAATGGAGAAACGGTCAATCGTCTTGCTGTTAGAAATACACGTGACGGTTGTGCCCGGCATCATTTTACGGATGATGTAGTCGTACAGGCGGCAACGCACCGAATTGCCGATCAGATAGTAATTTGTCAGCGGCGTCTGCGTGAACAGCTTGAGCTGGTTGACGGCCAGCATATCCTCTGCGGCGACGAGCGCGTCCAAAAACAGCTCGCGTTCATACCACTTCGTGTCCAGCAGGACGTCGAGGAAGCGCGGGAACATCAGCGTGCGGGCAAGTCCAAGCTCACGGTTCCAGTTCATCGCGTCGTCGACGATCTTTTCGTCGAAATAGTCCTCCGGGCGCGCTTCGACGTGGTCACCGCGGACGACGGACTTGTGCAGGAACGTTCCGTTGACGACGGCGTCGAAGAGCTGACCGCTCAGCGTGGAGAGGCTGCCGAGGATCTTCCCGTCCGCGCCGATCGGCATGAACTTCGTGTGCGAAGACAGGCCGACGACCATAGCGGGGAGCTGGAAGTCTGCACACTGCATCATGCCGACGATCTGTGTTTCCTCGCCTCGCATGAAGTCCAGCACGCCGACGGTCCGGGTTGCGCGTTCGCCGTTCTGCGGGATCGGATTGCGGATGCCGCGCACAAAATAGACCGGAACACCGTCGAGAAGACCGGTGTCGTCAACGCGCGTGATCGAAGCGGCAAGCTCGTCCGCGCCGCACGGCGCATCCGCGTGCGGGATCTCATGCAGACCGATCTCTGAGGTGATCATCCCGCTGGAGAGCACGGCGGCGATCTGCGACGGCTGAAGGCCAGCAAGTTCGATCGCCCTGGCGATGATCTCGCGCAGGCCGCTGCGGAGCGTGTCGCGGCTGCCGGTAACGGACGTATCTTTCACGCCGACCGTTTTCTTGGCAAGACCCAGAACGGTGCCGACCGCGTCGACGACATAAGCGCGAGAATTGGTTGTGCCGCAGTCAATGATGATGTAATACATGGCTCATTCAGCCTCCCACTGTGCAAGAGCGTCGCGCCATTTCCTCAGGTGTGGCAGCGACGAAGGGCGCGCGGGGATACGCCTTCATGATGCCGCGGAGCTCCGCGATGGCATAGATGGCGAGCTGCGTGGAGCGGGCGAGGTAAAGCAGCGTCCGCAGCTTGTTGATCTTAAACTGCGTGGCAAGCGCGCCTTCGGCGTCGCCGCTCATGGACTGCTCGTACATCTTGGTGCAGAGCTCGGGGTACACATTGCCGATGCCGGGGATGTATGCGCGGCAGCCAAGCGCGTGCGCGGAGACCCACATGGCTTCGGTGCCAAGGGCAATGTCGAAATTATCGTCCGCAAGCTCGCGCATATAGGTCGCGTGCTCCAGAATGTCGAAGGTCGCGTCCTTGACACCGTGCAGACCGAGTTCCTTGAGATCCTTGAGGACTTTCAGACTCGTCTTGTAGCCCTGGAAGCCGGGGTTGTGATAGACGTAGAAGGGGAAGTCACCGGTTTCCTTGAGGATATCCGCATAGTAATGGTAAAGGTCGATATCCTGATATTTATAATAGTAAGGACCGACGGAAGACGCTGCGTCGCAGCCGATATCCCGCGCATGACGGGTCAGTTCGATCGTTTCGATGGTGTTGGTCGTACCGGTGTGAACGACAATGGTCAGATCCTTGCGTGCGTACTTCTTAACGATCTCCGCGACTCTTTTGCGCTCCTCAATGGTCATGAGCGCGCCGCAGCCGTAGGAACCGCAGATGAACAGACCGTCTACCCGCTCGGAAAGGTATTCGACCAGATGGATTAGACTCTTTTCGTCCAGAGTACCATCTTCCTGGAAGGGCGTTATCATGGGGGGGATGACGCCTTTTAGCTTAAACATTGACAAGTTCCTCCTTTGTTTTGTCAAATAATTGCCACCATGGCGATGGGTGCGGCCTCCAAACCTACCCAGCGCACAGGGAATGCACAAACTGCCTGAATGTTCGAAATACCGGCCAACGCGCCGATATTGACATCCTCAAAGATCCGGAGTGTCCGTTCGGGGAATGCTTCGCTGACCTCCAGCAGCGCGTGGTGCGCCGCAAAACCCATCTCTTCGCCGCATACGGCGCTGTCCACGCTCAAAACGTCCAGCGCGATCGCTTTCAGCTGCGGCAGTTCCTTGCGGAGATAGCGCGCGAATTCCGGAGAGAGGAAGGGAAAATCGTCCATGAATTGCTCCGGGTGCTTGGCGCGCAGACTGGAGTAGCCGGTGTAGATCAGCAGCAGGTCGCAGGTTTTCAGTTCGTCCAGATGCGCCTGTACGTCCTGCATCGTGACCATTTCGCCTTTTTTCTTGTCCAGCCGCAGCACGAACGGACGGGTGTAGTAAAAATCCTCGATTGGGAGCTGCTCGATCGTCGGGCCGTTCGGATCAAAATGCCGGGGCGTGTCCATATGCGTGCCGTTGTGCATATGATGGTAAACCGAAGAGGTCGTGCTCACGTCGCCGCGCGTCTGGTCGGAAACGCTGTAGTATTGTTCATCCGGGTTGGTCGGCCATTTTGGGGTCGTTTCGCTCAGAGGGTAGCTCAATTCGATCAGCATGGGGCAAAACCTCCTTAGTAATTACCCATATAGGGCTGTCCGGTGTGGGCGGTGATGCCACCGTCGATCGGAAGATTCACGCCGTTGAGGAAATCGCATTCTCTGGACGCGAGGAATACGCAGGCGTTTGCAATCTCGACCGCAGTTCCGACGTGGCCGGTGGGGTATGCGTTGTTGAATTTTTCTTCCGCGCCAGGAACGGAGTGGAAGGTATGGAGCAGGATCTCCGTCTCGACCGCGCCGGGGCAGATCGCGTTGACGCGGATGCCGTCTTTGGCGTAATCAATCGCCATGCAACGTGTCATGTTGGTGATGGCACCCTTGGCGGTGTTGTAGGCGACCATGTCGGTGTCGCCGAGCAGACCTGAGACGGAGGACATATTGATGATTGTGCCGTAATGCTGCGCAAGCATCTGCGGCAGGAAGTAATAGCTGCACAGATAGACGCCGCGCACGTCCACGTTCATGATACGATCCCAGTTTTCCGGTGTTGTCTCATGCAGCTTGCCGGTCTGGTGTGCGCCGGCATTGTTGAACAGCACCTCACAGGGACCAAACTCGCGCATGACGAATTCCGCCATCTCGCGGATCTCATCTTCCTTGCTGACGTCGCAGCAGTAAAACCTGGCTTCGCCGGGGTAATGCAGCGCGGCAAGCTCCCGTAACAATTCCTCGCCGCGGTCCTTTCTGCGGCCACAGAAGACGACTTTTGCGCCTTCCTGTACAAAGCGTTGGACGGTTGTGCGGCCGATGCCGCTCGTTCCGCCGGTGATCACGCAGATCTTGTTTTCCAATCTCATGGTGGGACTCCTTTCTGTCTGATGATCGGAAATAAAAATTTTTTATTTTCTGAAATTATTTGATTGATTTCAAAATTACTTTGTAAAATTTTTTTCTGGTATCTACATTTTGAACGATATTACGAGATTTGTCAAGCCCTATTTTTTGTTTTTTCACAAAAACAATTTTATAAATGGAAAAAATTTTATTGACACGACTGCCGCTTTTTGATATCCTGAACATAAGAAATTAACAGGGAGGGCAGATGATTTGACACCTGAAATGAAAAATGCGAGTCCGGACGGTTCTGTATTCTCCATGATCCGTGAACACTACGATGAAATGACGCTCGCGCAGAAGCGGTTGGCGGATTACATCCTGAAAAATCCGGACGAGGCCGTGCAGGCTTCTATCAGCGAGCTGACGCAAAAGGCAAGTCTTAAAAGCGAGGCATCTATCGTGCGATTCTACCGCACATTGGGCTTTACCGGTTTCCGCGACTTCAAGATCCAGATGGCGCAGGATCAGGCCAGCCGAACGTTTTATCATTCCACGGAGGATCTGAAAAAGGACGATTCCATGCATGATGTGCGCGTCAAGTTCTTTTCAACCTCCATTTCCTGCCTTGCCGCGAGCATTGAGGTGCAGTCCGACGCGGATTATGAAAAGGCAATGTCGATGATCTGCGATGCGCGAAGGATCATTCTGACGGGCTTTGGCGCCTCGGCCGCACTGTGCTACTATATGCTGTTCCGTTTGACGGAGCTGGGATTCAACTGTATGTTTTTCCCTGATCCGCATATCACGGCGGCAATGCTGGCGCAGCCGCTGGCGGGCGATCTTCTAATCTGCATCTCTGTTTCCGGAGAGACTGTGGATATCATCAAGCAGCTCGATATTCCGACCAGAGACTCGATTTCCATTCTGTCGCTGACCGGACAGCTGGATTCTACGCTTGCAAAGCGTTCGGACTGCGTGCTGCCGACGCTTCTGAAGGAGGACAACGTCCTGACAGACGCTATGACGACGCGGCTGGTCCAGATGTGCACAATCGATACGCTGTATTCCATGCTCAGCATCCACATCGGCAACGATGCATTCTGGAGACTGTCGCGGACGCGCGAGGTCTTCAGCGGTACAAAGCTCTCTGGGGAGCGCAGATAAGTGCAGAAAAATCGTCATAGAGGCTGCCTCACGGCGGCTTTTATGATGTTGTTTATTCAGGAGGTGTTTTCTTTGTATATTGAATTTCCTCATGCGGAGGTCAAAATCGAAGGAATGGAGCACATTGAGGTTCCCGGGATGCTCCACATCCGACAGCGCTATGACCCGACAAAGATCGATGATCTTGCCGGGCATCTTACCCGGCAGTTGGAAGCACTACCACAGCAGAATCTGTGCGGAAAACGCATTGCGGTTACGGCTGGCAGCCGCGGCATCCCACATATAGCGTTGCTCTATCGGACGGTGTGCGCGTATCTTAGGCGCTGCGGTGCAGAGCCGTTTCTCGTGCCGGCTATGGGCAGCCACGGCGGCGGAACGGCGGAGGGGCAGACGGACATTCTGGCTGCATACGGCCTGACGGAGGAAAGCGTCGGTGCGCCGATCCGAAGCTGCATGGACGTGGTCGAATATGGAAGACTGGACAACGGGACGCATCTTTACTGCGACCGTCTGGCAGCGGAGGCCGACGGGATCGTTGTGATGAACAAGGTCAAGCCGCATACGGATTTCCGCGCGGAGCATGAGAGTGGGCTGACCAAAATGATCGCGATCGGCATCGCCAAGCACAAGGGTGCGACGGAATTCCACCGGCTGGGGTTCGAGCATTTTGCGCAGCGCCTGCCGCAGGCGGCGGAGCGATTTTTGCAGGCCTACAATGTGCCGTTCGCTGTGGGCATCGTCCAGAATGCGTATGACGAGATATGTACGCTGGAAGCCGCGCCTGGCGGCGAACTGCTGGCGCTGGACGCAAAGCTACTGCGCGAGGCCAAGCAGAAGATCCCACGGCTGAAGTGCAACTCGGTGGACGTGCTGATTATCGACCGCATCGGAAAGGAGATCAGCGGTTTCGGCGCGGATCCTAATGTGACCGGCCGCACAAACGGGATCCAGGCGGATTTTGCCGGCGTTCTGGATACACAGAAGATCTTTATTGCAGGTCTGACTGAAACAACGCATCACAACGGCTCCGGAATCGGCGCTGCCGATCTGACGACGCGGCGCTGCCTGAACAGCATCGATTGGGGCATCACATGGACGAATCTGATTACCTCCGGACGCATTAAGGGCGCGAATATTCCGATGTATCTGGACAATGACCGGGACGCCATCCGGTTGGCCATTCGAACCTGCGCCGGTATCAACCCCGCGAAGGTTCGCATCGCGCGGATCCGCACAACGTTGGATCTGAACGAACTGCAAGTCTCCCCCGCGCTGTATGAGGAACTTTGCCAGCGGGATGATGTGGAGCTGCTGGAAGCGGAAAAACCGTTCGCCTTTGATGCAGACGGCTTTATGCTGCCGTTTTAAGAGGAGAAAGCATGAAAAATTCCTATCCAATTTTGATTTTTGACCCGGATGACAATGTTGCAACGGCGATCCGGGCGCTTGCGGCCGGCACGGCGGTTGCCGAATGCCTGCAAACCTGCGAACAGATCCCGTTCGCGTTCAAGGTCGCGCTGCGGGATATTCCGGCGGGCACCTATATCCGGAAATACGGCATTTATATCGGCCGCGCGCTGCAGGATATTCCGGCGGGCGCCAGCGTCCATATTCACAATGTGTGCAGCCTGTGCGATCATCGCTCCGTGACGTTTAAGGCCGAAAATGCGGCGCCGCAGGATATGTCCTATCAATTGGAAGAGGTGAGGGAAAATGTCTGACAGAAACACCGTGATTGGCACGGGATTTCTGCGTCCGGACGGCCAGAAGGGCATCCGGAACCGGCTGCTCGTGATCTACACATCGCCGTATGCCGAGTTTGCCGCGCGCAGCATTGCCAGCGCATTTTCGCCGCAGCGCATGGAGGTCATCGGTTTTGGCCGGTGCGCGGATTCGCCGTTCACGGAGCGCAAGCTCGCGGCCTATGCGGCGCATCCGAACGTCGGCGGCGTTCTGGTCGTGTCTAATGGCAATGAAACGATCCGCGGCGCGATCATCGCCGCCGCGGCGGGTGAAAAGCCCCATGCGCAGCTTACAATCAGCCGCGATGGCGGCGTCGCGTCGTGCATCCGCAAGGGGATCGCGCTGGCGCAGACGGTGCTTGAGGAGTTGAAGCTGGTCCCCACCGCACCGCTGACGTATGCTGATCTTGTGATCGGCGCGGAGTGCGGCGGCTCGGACGCGACGAGCGGCCTTGCGGCAAATCCCGTCGTCGGACGTGTATACGACCGTCTGTGCGACCTTGGCGCAACAGTCATGTTCGAAGAGATGTACGAGGCTGTCGGCCTGAAGGATGTGCTGGTTTCACGCAGCGCCACACCGGAGGCGGCGGAGCAGATCGCATGCACCTATGACAAGTTTTTTCAGTTTTCGGAGGATACCAACCAGTTCTTCATCACGCCGGGCAATATGCGCGGCGGTCTGACAACGATCGAGGAAAAGAGCATGGGCGCCGTGATCAAGAGCGGCACGCGGTCGATTCAGGGGATCGTGAAGATTGGCCAGCGTCCGCCGCATCCGGGCCTGTGGATGATGGACAGTATGCCCGATACGCCGAACGGCTGCGGACCGTATACCAGCGAGGACGCGACCAGCATTCTGGTCTACCCGACCTGCGGTGCGCTGCTGACAATCCTGACGAGCGGTCGCGGACATCTCATCAGTACGCCGGTCGCGCCGACAATCAAGATCACCGGCAACCGCATCACGGCACAGAACCTCCACAGGGATATCGATCTGGACGCAAGTCCTGTGATCTACGGCAAGGAAACGCTGGATTCCCTTGCGGACCAGCTGATGCAGATCATTCTGCGGACTGCGGCGGGGGAATTGACGGTCGGAGAAGCCCTGGGGCACCGCGACGGTGTGATCAACCAGGAAGAACAATTCGACTGCGGAGGGAAAAAGTATGAATGAGCTCGTTTTTCGGGGATATCTTCGCCCCAACGGGCAGGCGGGCGTCCGCAATATTGTGCTGGTCCTGCATACGGTGAACTGTTCGCGCCATGTCGCGGCAAAGATCTGCGCACAGGCGCGGGAAGAGGGAATCCCAGCGGAGCTGATCGGCAATGGAACCTGCTTTGACGAGCAGACCGTGATCAACCGGATGCTGCGCCTGATCGCGCATGGAAATGTGGGCGCGGTTTTGATCGTCGGGCACGGCTGTGAGTTTATTCAGGCCGCGCCGCTGTTGGAGTTTGCACAGTCGCAGCAAAAGCCTGCGGACGTTTTGATGGATCAGACGCTCGGCACAGAGACTTCCATTGTGCTCGGCATGGAAAAGATCCGCGCCCTCTGGGATTCGGTCCGCACGCTTGCGCGGCAGCCGCTTCCCGTTTCAATGCTAACGGCGGGACTCATCGGGGCAAGCGGCGGCGCGGCGGCACAGGCCGTCTGTGCGTTCGGCGCAGCGCTCCTGGAGCAGGGAGGCAGCGTTTTAATAAGCGGCTCGGGCGGGCAACCGGAGCAGCAGACGGCGCTGCTTGCGCATACAGAGGCAGGCCCCGCACAGGCGAGCCTGCGGCGCACGCTGGACAAGGCCGCGCAGTTCTATGCCTGCAACCGCCTTGCGCCGCCGGTGATGCCCTATACATCGCTGTGCCCGATCCGGGGCGTTCTGAAGCTGACGCAGGCACCGCCGCGCCGCGGCCTGTGGTATCTTGATACATTGCAGGACAGCAAGATCGAGACGGGCCTTGCCGCGACCTGCCTGACGGACGAGGCGATGGATTTCATTACAGCCGGCGCACAGATCGTGCTTTGCCCGCTTACATTCGGCGCGGTCAGCGGTGCGGTTGCGGCGCCGATGGTCAGCGTCTGCACGGATCCGGAGATCTGTGCAGAATTCCCTAACGAGCTGGACTGCACGGATATGCCGGTGCTTGCGGATACGGTGCTTGCGGTCTGTGACGGCAAGCAGACAAAAGCGGAAGCGCTCGGGATATCCGAAGGCCGTCTACTTGCTTGTGAACAGGCCCGATAATATGGGAATGCGCTTATCGGCTTAACACAGCCGTACACAAGATATAGCGACGGCCCTTGCCAGGCGTATAAAGACCTGATCTCCGGTTTTTCTGCGATTGAAGTGGAAACAGAACTCGTCCAGATACGCCTAAAGAACGGAGCAACGGCCGCGATAGGTGTCAAGCAGGAATGTCTTCAGGTTTCTGATAGCGCAGGGCAGCTTGCTTTCCAAGCTGCCCTGCGCTATTTATATCGTCTTTGACGGCACCGATTCAAATATTGAGAAATTACTTGTTTTCCGCAAAAACTCCGTTCAAAAAATTTGTGCAGTTTTTCACCAAATTTGGTACGCAAATTGCAAGTGCAAGTTGGACACCTGCACGGTAGAACTTAGTTAACCAGAGCGTTGGTCAGGATGGAAGCCGCTGGCTTCCGTCCTGGGCGATGCTGCC
>ENA-ORSL01000729-ORSL01000729.1-human-gut-metagenome-genome-assembly--contig:-NODE-729-length-31789-cov-18.707349_pt1 | contig 31789 bp, 34 predicted proteins | sample MGYA00242190_ERZ509157 | MGnify/ENA primary metagenome ERZ509157 (study PRJEB26280, sample SAMEA2338664) | human gut metagenome | biome: human gut; feature: human-associated habitat; material: faeces...
GCAAAGGCTTAACGGATGCGATTACGATTCCGACTCCATGCTCGTCACGGATGACAAGTTGATTATCGCAGGCGTGACCGGTTGCTATGATATCCTAAAAGTCCCCGTCTGCAAGGCAGAGCCTGTCGGCAAGACCGACTACGAGAACACACCGAAAATCCTTGCGGCGCTTGATCAGACCATCGCGAAAAATAAGATCGGGGAGATCGTCAATCTCTCGCAGTTTCTCAACTGCCTGCTGTGGGACGGGCTCTTTAGCGAGGAGCAGGGCGAGCATCATCCGATGGATATTTATCACGACATCTGCATTCTCGCGGTACTGTCGGGAATGGAGATCGACAAGGCAAAGCGCTTGTACTCCGTCGATTCCGGCAAGGTGCTCTCCCGTCTGCGCCATTACCGCAAGGATTACAAGAAAAATCACGGCGGCAATCTGCCTGCCTTTTACAAATATATCGTGGGCGATGAAAGCCCCGATGTGGGCGAGAACAACGCTCACCTTGAAGCGCCTATGGCTTTCGTTCACGATGCGGCGGATGCCTTTGTCGGCAGAGCAGCCTACACAAGGACGCTTCCCGTGTCCGAGCTGTTCGATCTTGATCCCACGGACGCAGGTCAGAACGATACGCACAAAAAGCAGAATATCATAAAAGCGGTCAAGGACGCGCACACAAAGATCACGGCGATGCAGACTGCTATGAAAAATGCCTCGGATGACGAGAAGATGATCCTCTGCGAGGAGGCAAACGAGGTCTACCAAGCCTGCCTCAAAACGGTCTCGCGGAATGTTGCAAACGACCATATTCTCTGCATGCTCATTGACGAGATCGACCATCCCGACAAATCGAAATACGATATCAAGTCGGCGCGGCATCTGCTTTTCGCAAGTCTGCTCTACGAGGACAGCCGAAGGCTCCTGTCAAAGCTCAAAACGGTTGAGGACTTCGTTCCTTATGACTTGATACGAGTCGAACCCGAACTCGTTCCCGAAGGTTACCGCACGGAATGGATTTACGGTTTCCCGCATGCGCACCTGCTGATCAAATAACGAAACAGTACATAAGAGTGTCGAGCAATCGGCACTCTTATTTTTTCGGGGCTTGCCTCGAACCCCACTTGAAACTTTCTTGAAAGAAAGTTTCAAGACTTCAAAGAACTTTACTGAAAAGGAGGAAACAATGATTGAGCAAACAGTATAAAACTTTTTATTACCACAACGCCCGCGACATTCCCGGCGAATATTTTCCGATGCCGAAAAGCATTTTTCGTTTGGGGCTGACTGCGGGTGAAATTCTCGTGTACACCTATCTGATGTACTGCGAGGACAGAAAAACCTTTCAGTGTCATCCGAGCTACGCCACCATCGGCGAGGCGGTGAACATGAGCAACAATACGGTGGCAAAGCATGTTGAGGGGCTTGTGCGCAAGGGGTTGATTACCACCGAGCGCACGACCGTGAAAACGCGTGACGGGCGCACGCACAACGGGAGCCTGCTCTATACGCTCTGCCCGCTCGCGCCGGTGGAGCAGGCATATTTTGAAAAGCAGATACGGGAGGCGTCGGCTCGGCTGAATTTCAAAGCCGCGCTTGAAAAACACGAAAAAAGGAAAGGAGGTGCGTAAGATGAAGCACTCGATTTACAAAACGCGGGAGGAACTGCCGATGTACCTGACCGTGATGGATGTGGCAGACCTGCTCGGCATTTCCCGTGCCAGTGCTTATGAGCTGGTGCGGGAGCAGAACTTCCCGAAGCTGAAAATCGTGGCGGGACGCATCATTATTCCGCGGGACAGACTGCTTGAATGGCTCGACGAACAGACACGCTATGACAGGGTCTGACGGTCGATTATTTGATAGCAGGATAAAGCCGTGTCTCGGACGCGGCAATTCACACCGCACGGCAACGCCGGGCGGGGATTTGACGGCGAAATACGGGGGCTTTTACGATTTTGCAAAAATAGCAACTGTGTCTCGCGTATGCCGAAAAAGACTGCCTGCGGGTCTCAAACACGAAAATCCCTTGGGAAATCAGGCTTTTTCCGTGTCTCAGACCGTAGGACAACGAAAACAGAAAGGTTGAAATTATGACAAAAGAAAAGCAAAATGACGCGATGCCGTCGAAAGGCGTCCGGCTTCGTGTCGATCAATGGGAGGACTGTGACAGGTTCTCCGAAACACTCAAAATGGCATCACGGAACGATTTTATCCGCGATGCCATTGATTTTTATCTGGAATATCTGCGGCGGAACAACTCGGTGAAGTTTCTCACGCCTGCGCTGGAGTCGGTTATTTCCGCCAAGGTGCGGGACAGTGAAGAACGGCTTGCCAGACTGCTTTTCAAGCTGGCGGTCGATCAGAATCTGCTCGCGCACGCAGTCGCAGACTGCTTTGAGTTCAGTCCAGCGGAGGTTGACAATATGCGTAATGACTCGGTGCGCGAGGTCAAAGAAACAAACGGAACCATCCGAACGGATGAAATATTGAATACAAAGAGGTAATTTTTATGGCAAAACTGATTTTGAAAGCGCCGTATTACAAGCGCGGTCACAAAACCGAGGACGGAAGAGGTCGCGGCGGTTACGCGGAATATATCGCAACGCGCGAAGGCGTGGAACTTTTGCGCGGCGGCATGGTGAACTATATCGGTCAGCGCAAAGGCTCCTGCGGGCTGTTCTCGGACGAAGGCGTAACCGTTGACCTTGCGAAAGTCAGCCAAGAGATCGACAATCATTCGGGCAATGTGTGGACATTGATCTTTTCCCTGAAGCGGGAAGATGCCGAACGGCTCGGCTATAATTCCGCCGCGCAGTGGATGCATCTGCTCCGTTCCCGCCGCAATGATATTGCAAAAGCGATGCACATCTCGCCCGAAAAGCTTCGCTGGTATGCCGCGTACCACAACAAGGAAACCAATCCGCATGCGCATATGATGGTGTGGTCGCAGAATCCGCGCGAGCCTTATCTCTCGCAGGCGGGGCTTCACGACATCAAAAAGGTGATGGCGGCGGACATTTTCCGTCAGGAACTGCTCTCGGTTTATCGCGGGCAAACGCAGGCGCGAGACGATCTGAAAGAGATATTTCGTGCAAAAATGCGGGAGTTGACCGCACAAATTCGTGCAGGCGGGAATGAAATTTCTCCCGAACTCTATCAGAAATTCGCGCTCCTCTGCGGAAAAATTGCTTCGCACAAGGGCAAAAAGGTCTATGGCTATCTGGATACATCCGCAAAGCAACTCACAAATGAAATCGTGAAACTGCTCTCGGCGGACGGGAAAATCGCGGAGCTGTATGACCTGTGGTATCGCTGTCAGTGCGAGGTGTACCGCACCTATATCGATGTCATGCCGGAGAAAATTCCGCTTGAAGAGAACAAGGAATTCAAATCTGTGCGCAATGAAGTGGTGCGTGCGGCGGCGGAAATTCTGTCTTTGCCGAGGCAACCCTTGCGCGAAATGCCCGAAGGAAAAATGCCGGAGGAAGACCTGAAGCTCCTTGAAATCCGCGCCGACTTCGGTGATGTCGATGCCTTGATCGCGCTCGGACGGCATTATTACGAAAAGGCAGATGACGCGGACGAGGCGGAATATTTGTGGAAAATTGCCGCCGACAAAGGGAGTGCCGCGGCGATGTATCTGATTTACAAGGGCTACCGCGACGGAAAGTTCACCGAAAAGCCGAGCGACATAATGAAATATCTGCGCATGGCTGCGGACAAAAACCATGCCTACGCAGAGTATGAGCTTGCCATGCAGACCGACAAACGGATGCCGAATGTGAAGCTGTCCTACCTCATGCGTGCGGCGGAACACGGCTGCACTGCGGCGGAGTATGAGATCGGCAAGCTGTATTATGAGAACGGGCAGACCGAACAGGGGCTTGCTCATCTTGAAAAAGCCGCCGGGCTTGACCTCTGGGCGCGCACACAGGTCGGACTGTTTTACTGCTATACGTGCGATGATTGGGAGCACGGTATGGAACTTCTGGCCTCCGCCGCAGAGGAAAACTACGCGCCCGCGCAGGAGGCAATCCGAAATATACAAAGCGGGCTGAACGCACAGATCTTCACGGGTCTGTGCGATCTTTTTTATTACGCCGCAAACATCATCGACGAACGCGCGGAAGAAATTCATGCGCCGTCCGGTGAACCCGTCATCAGCCGCAGACAACGCCGTGAGGAACAGGCAAAGCGGGACGGTGTGGTGATGCAGATGTAAATCCTTTTTTCAAAAAAATTGCATGCAGCTATGGACAAACCCTATTAAATAGGGTATAATAGAACAAAACTGCCGATAGCAAATCTATGAAGAAAGGCGAACCCATGAGCATTTTCGACGATATCAAAACGGGACTGAATCAGGCGATTGACTTTGAAAAAGGAAAAGGCAAGGCACGGGTAACCGTGATGACCATTCATCCGGTCGATCAGTTTTCACCGGACGAGATCAAACAAATCCGTACCGATACCGGAATGACGCAGGTGCTGTTTGCGCAGTATATGGGTGTTTCCGTAAAAACCGTGGAAGCATGGGAAGCCGGCAGAAATCATCCGGAAGGAGCCGCTTGCCGCCTTCTTGCCATGACAAAAAACGATCCTGATTTCCCTGTGAAATCGGGTGTTGTGGTTGCAAGGGCAAGTAACTGAATCAGGAAAACCGGGAACGGTGGGGAGTATTTCTCCGCCGTTCTTTTTTATCGCCAAAAAGCAGTTGATAACAAATTGATAACTCTTCGCCTGACCGCTGGATATTTACTCGAACCTGTGGTATCTTTGCAGTGGGCGAAAAAACTTACGAAAGGAAGAATAACAATGGCAAAACGAAGACCGCAAGGTGACGGCATGGTGCGCAAGCGTTCGGACGGACGATGGGAAGCGCGCATTGTGATCGGTCACAAAAACGACGGAACACCGATGCACAAATCGGTGTTCGGCAAAACGCAGAAAGAAACGCTCGACAAATTGCACCGCGCGATTGAAACCTACCGCGATGTCGATCTCTGCGAGGACAGCCGCATGACGCTCGGCGAATGGCTCGACAAGTGGCTTGACGAATATATGATCTTCACTCTGCGGGAAAGCACCATGCAGAGCTACCGCATGATTGTGAACCACTATATCAAGCCCTATCTCGGAGGCAAGCCGCTGACATCGCTGACAACGGCGGATATTCAGAAACTTTACAACAAGCTCAAAAAGGAGGGGCGCGTTCGCGAAGACCCAATCAAGGGCAAAACGCTTGCCGACAGCATGGTTCGCGGCATCCACATGATGCTTCACGAAGCGCTCGACGCGGCGGTGAAGGAGCGACTCATCGTGCGCAATCCCACGAACGGCACAACAGTGCCGAAGCCAAATTATCCCGACAAACAGGTGCTTGACGACGGTCAGCTTGAGAAATTTCTCGGCATGATCGAAGCCTACCCCGATTGGCGGGATTTTTTCTATACGGAATGTATGACGGGACTGCGCCGCGGCGAGATCTGCGGGCTGAAATGGAGCGACATCGACTTTGAAAACCGCCGTCTGCGGGTGGAACGGTCGCTTTCCTCCGTCACAAACGGCAAGATACAGATCGGTGAAACCAAAACGGGCGCGGGAAAAAGAACGATTGTCCTGCCGCCGACGCTTGCTGCACTGCTTGCAAAACGCAAGGAAAACGCGCTGAATGAGTGGGTGTTCTACAATCCGCGCAACCCCAACCTGCCGATGAACCCGGCATCAGCATACCAAAAACTGCACACAATTCTCAAAAATGCGGAGCTGCCGCGCATCCGCTTTCATGATCTGCGCCACACCTTCGCCACCCACGCCACGAAAGGCGGAGTCGATCCGAAAACGCTTTCGGGCATTCTCGGACACACAAATGCGAGCTTCACGCTTGACACCTATACCCATGTGACGGGTGACATGCAGAAAAACGCCGCCGCGATTGTCGGCGGTATGGTCAAAAAACTGAAATTGGAGGACGAATAGATGGCAAAGAAAAAACAAGGCGACGGCAGTGTCTTTCAACGCAAGGACGGGCGCTGGGAAGGCAGAATTGTCGTCGGCTACAAGGAAAACGGTTATGCCCAAACGAAAAATGTAACGGCGCACACCAAGACCGAGTGTCAGGAAAAGCTGGCGAAACTGCGGGAGGAATGCGGACGGCGGAGCGAGAAAATCAAGCCGGATATGCCGTTCGGCGACTGGATTGATTTTTGGTATCAGAATTATTCCGCGCCAAAGCTCCGCCCGACCACGCAGGCGTGCTATTCGGGAAGGATTTATACGCACATCATCCCGTCTGTCGGCAACATCCCGCTGAACAAGCTGACGCAGAACGACCTGCAACAGTTTTACGCACGGCTCAAAAAGAGCGGACGGAAAAAGCATGTTGATAAATTCGGAGAAGGATTGTCCGACCGCATGGTGCGCTCCTGCCACACGACCTGCCGTACGGCGCTTGAAAAAGCGGTAACCGAAGGGCTGATTCGCATCAATCCCGCCGTCGGGTGCAAGTTGCCACCGAAAAAGGCAAAGGAAATGCAGGTGCTGACTCCGCCGGAAATCACGCGGTTTCTCATACAGGCAAGAGAGGAGGGATATTACGAGCTCTTCCTCCTGGAGCTGACCACCGGCATGCGGCGCGGCGAAATCCTCGCGCTGAAATGGCGGGATCTGAATCTGAAAACAGGCGAGCTTCACATCTCGCGGCAGGTGTTGAAGGTCAACGGAAAGGTGCTGATCTCCACGCCGAAAACAAAATCCTCCAACCGCATGATTCTGCTGCCGCTCGAAATGACAGAACTGCTGGCAGAACTGAAAACGCGAACCGACAGCGATTGGATTTTCCCGTCCCCGCTTGACCTCACGCAACCGCGTCACCCTTCGGCGGTCTATCATCGGTTTCAGAAGATACTGGAACGCGCAAACTGCAAGCGGGTGCGGTTTCATGACCTGCGCCACACCTTTGCCACCATGGCACTGGAAAACGGCATGGACATCAAAACGCTGTCCGCCATGATAGGTCATGTCAGCGCGGAGACCACGCTCAATATTTATAGCCACATCACCGACACGATGCAACAGCAGGCGGCGGCAAGAATTGACCGCGAGATTGCGGGGGCTGACACGCCCATTCCCGAGCCGACCGCAACAGACAAGGCAAGTGACAGTGAAGCGGACAATCAGCCGACAGAACCGAAATTTGAGCCGTATAAGGGCAAGATACGCAAGCCCGGTACGGGTTGCGTGACGATGATAAACGATCATCTCTATGAGGGCAGGTTTTCCCCGCGCGTGAACGGGAAACGAATCGCAAAGAACATCTACGCTACCACGCGTGAGGAGTGCGAGGAAAAGCTCAAGGTGCTGATTGCTGAGATGAAAAAGGAGATTGCGGAAATCAAGGCGGAAAAAGAGAAAATGACAGGGTGACCGAAAAAGTCACCCTGTCAAAATTTGAGGTGCTGTAGACAAAGAATACAGTCGCTAATTAAAATATTGATTATAAATTTGATTGACAGCTTCAACATAAACAATAAATGACGGATGATCTTTCTCTAACGGATGAGATAAATATAGATTTTTAAGATAAATATATCGCTCTCTTACATCAAGCCATAAATCATTGATTTTGATTTGTTTTACCTTTTGCGCTATGTTGTGAGAGCTTGGAACCTCATTCCAAACATACTGGTCATTACCGTATTCCCAGACATTTTTATTATGAATCAACCTGCACAGTGTTCCATCAGAATTTTTGGCGACAATTGCAACATCAAAACTAAATTCAACTGCAGGTTCATCTTTGAAATGTAACAGAGCTGTCAAGCATGAAGTTGAATCTTGTGATTCGGAAAAGCAAGTCAATCCTTCGGCTTTATCAAGCAAAATACGAACGGTATTTTTTAAATGACGCAGATCATTCCAATATTCGTCCGGAGCTTTAATTATTTCAAGGTTGTAGTCAAGGTCAAACGGTCCATTGCCGTTTCGTGTAACCATATTTCTTGCTCCACTGCCAACAAGAGTAAATTGGGCGTTAATGCATTTTTCTTTAAGTAAGGCACATGTCTTTTTTAAGACATGTGAACAGTCAGAGCGATACCTTTTGCATTCTGACTCATCGACAATTCTGTACATTTTATATTTCTCCTTTTCGCCCATGCCACCCATTCAACACTTTAGTGATAAATCATTAAATTATATCAGAAAATTTTTATTTGTCAATACTCATTCTGAAAAAATAAGCGATTGCAGTAAAAAATACTGAAATCGCTTAAAAATTGGTCGGAGTGGCGAGGCTCAAACTCGCGGCCTCCGCATCCCAAATGCGGCGCGCTATCAACTGCGCTACACCCCGATTGGTGAAAATATTCGGTTTTTTCTGTCAAATCCGTAAGTGGTCAAATCTGTGGTCAAAAGTTTTTTGCCGAAGAACACGGCGGCGGAAAAGCGAGAAAACGCGAGAAAAACGGAGATTTCGCGAGCTTTCGGAGGTCGGCTCACGAGGCGGTCACACGCTCCCAAAGCAAGCGGGTGACCGTTACCCTACATCCCGAATATCAAAAGCAAAACTGCTTCCGCCATAATATTATAGCGGAAGCAATTCTTTTTGTCAATGATTAAATTGCGGAGCCCTTGAGTTTTTTCGTTGTGACAATGCGGTCAACGGCGGTGATATATGCGCCGAGACGGAGCGACGTTTTGTATCTTTCGGCGCACTTCCAGACAGTCTCAAAAGCGGAGACGATAGTTGTTTCAAGGCGTGAATTAACCTCTTCTTCGCCCCAGTAATAATTCTGCAGATTCTGCACCCATTCAAAATATGAAACTATAACGCCGCCGGAGTTTGCAAGAATGTCCGGAACGACCGTTATTCCCTTTTCTTCAAGAACGGCGTCGGCTTCGGCTGTTGTCGGACCGTTTGCGCCTTCAACAATTATCTTTGCCTTCACGTCCTTTGCGATTTCTTCCGTTATTGAATTTTCAAGCGCGGCGGGAACAAGCACATCGGCAGGAACGGTCAGAACGCCATCACAAGGAAGATGAACTATTCCCTCTTCCTCATAATCTGCCGCTTTGTTTTTTGTCGACGCTGCTTTATATGCCAGAAATCTGTTTATATCAATTCCCTTTTCGGAATAAATCGACCCCGACGAATCGGAAATCGCAACTATCGTGCACCCCTCATTCCAAAGCAGTTGTGCGGCAATTCCGCCGACATTTCCCGCTCCCTGAACGGCAACCTTTGTGCCCGCAAGACTTTTACCGAACTTTTTAAGCGTCTCACGCATAACGAAAAGCACGCCGCGTCCCGTTGATTCATTTCTTCCGAGCGAGCCGCCAAGCTCCGTTGGCTTGCCTGTTACAACGCCGGGAAGCGACTTTCCGCCGCTGAGAAGATTGAATGTATCAAGTATCCAGGCCATCGTTTGCGAATTTGTGTTGACGTCCGGTGCGGGTATATCCATATCGGGTCCAATAACCGGAGCAATCGCCTTTGTGTAACCCCTTGTAAGACGTTCAAGCTCGCCGACAGAAAGAGCCCTTGGATCGACCGTTATTCCTCCCTTGCCGCCGCCGTAAGGTATTCCCGCAACGGCACACTTAAGGCTCATCCAGGCTGCAAGCGCAGTAACCTCTCCGAGGTCGGTATCTCTGTGATATCGGATACCGCCTTTATACGGTCCTCTAACACTCGAATACTGAACGCGATAGCCTTCAAAAACTTTCGTATGACCGTCATCCATTTTAACGGGAACGTGTACAGTTATTGTTCTTTCGGGATAACGCAGAAACGCATAGTCGTCTGCCGTTATTCCCATTTTGTCCGCTGCGCTGTCAAGAACGGTAAGCATATTCTGATAAGGGTCGTATTTGGACATAGTTTTCACCTCGGAAACAAATAATAATGCTTTATTATATGCGGTAAAAAACATTTTGTCAATACTTTTTAAGCAAAAAGGCGAAGATTGCAGAAAAATTTTCGCTTTTCTCCAAATCTTCGCCGTTTTTATTCGTTTATTTCGTCATTTTGAAATCATATGTTTTATAATCTCGCCGATGTCGTCCTCGTCCATAAAAGGTACAAATGCTGAGATGTCCTCGATTTTACCACTGCTTTTCAGCTTTTCTTTTGCAAGCTCTTTTATATCGTCATCATCCATAAACGGTGCAAGCGCGGCAATATCTTCAAGCGAGCCACCGTTTTTCACCAGCTCTCTGACGACCTTGCCCACATCGTCTTCATCCATATAAGGCGCAAGCGCGGCAACGTCTTCAAGCGAGCCGCCGTTTTTCGCCAGCCCAACGGCGATTTCGCCCAGGTCGTCTCCATTCATATAAGGTGCAAGCGAGGCAAGCTGAGAAAACGTCATTTTTTCCTTATTTTCTTTAATACTCTCCTCTGCCTGCTTGGGCGCCATAAGCGGGACTGTTTCCGTAAGCTCCTCGGGCGTTATATCGGAAGGCTTTTCCCCCGCCGATATTTCTTCAACAATTTCCGCCGCGCGTTTGTTGCAGAGGATATCGTCAATTGACACCCCGAATATCTCCGAAAGCTCGCCGAGCTTTGAAATGTCGGGCATACTTTCGCCGCGTTCCCAGTTTGATACCGCCTGAAAGCTGATTCCCATCATATCGGCAAGCGCCATCTGAGTTATGTTCTTTGATTTTCTCAGCTCCGCTATGCGCTTCCCTATCTTTCTCATATCAAACATTTTCCCGTCCTCCGTTTTGTTTTCTTTCGGTTTTGAAAATAACATTTTGTTTTCCTCCTGCTTTTTTTGTTTTTCCCTTTCGGGTCTACGCCCATTTTACGCCGACAAGCGGAAAAACAACAGCAACCGGTGCTTGAAAACGTCGTTTTTTCAAGATTCAATTCCCGCTTGAATTATAACATATCCGATTTTATTTGACAAGTGTCGACGTAGGTGATATAATATTAAAAAATTTTCACGGAGGCTGTTATGGAATTTATCAAAAAAGCAAAATGGGGATATATTATCCTTTCCGTTATTTATATAATCCTCGGAGTAATTCTTCTTATCTATCCTTCGCAGACGATAGACGTAGTCTGCCGCATAATCGGCGTGACGGCTCTCATCTGCGGAGCCTGCATCATAATCAAATCCTTTTTCCGCGGTGCTGCGTCTCTTATGCCGGCAGCTGGACTCGTTTTCGGGATATTCAGCCTTGTCTGCGGAATAATCCTTATCGCAAATCCGAGCTTTGTAAAGAGCATTTTCCCTGTCATAATCGGCATTGCGATGATCGCAGACAGCGCATCGAAGCTGGTCACCTCGTTTGAAATAAAGAAAGCGACGGAAGACGGCTGGCTCGGCGTGCTTGTTCTCTCGGTCATCGGGCTTGTTTTCGGATTTATAATCGTTTTCAACGCAGGTGCGACAGCCGATTTCGTCGTCAGAATAATCGGCGTTTCGCTGATTATCGAGGCAATCGAAAATCTCTGCGCAACGGCTGTTGTTTCCGGCAAGTTCCGTTCGCTGAAAAAATCCTTTGGCAAAAAGACGATTGAGGGCGAATTTACCGAAATAAAAACCGAGCCGACAGATAAGGAAAACGATAAATAAAATTTATTGTTTGATTACACTTTATTAACATTCGTAAGTTATAATGTTCTTTACAAAAAGTCATTTTCCGGAGGCATATTTTGATTCGAGAGAAACGCCTTGCAGCAGGAACGGTCGCCTTTGCACTTGTATCGTCGCTGTCGCTGATGGTATACAGAATAATTTTCATGAAGAAATATTACAATCCCTATTCCCTTGAGTATGATCTCGGGGCGAAAAAGGATATAAATATTTTCGGTTGGCTCTTGTTTGCGGCGATTATACTCGCGCTTGTTGTCTCTCTTCTCCTTCGGAAAACTTCGCCATCCGAACGCAGCGAAACGACGGGAAACCTCTTTTCCGTTTTCTGCTGTGCACTCTGCGGCGCGGCTTTTATAATCACTCCCATAATCGCAACCATATATTATAAAAGAGACGTTTTCTCATTATTCTATCGCATTATAAAATCAGACAAAACCGCCTCCCCGCTTTACGGCGCGGCAATGCTCCTCTGCGTGATACTGATGTTCTTCGCGGGGGTGTATTTCCTCTTCTCTGCCTCCGTAAATCTCAGCAAACGACGTTCAAAAAGCAACATGGCGTTGCTTCTTCCCGTCTGGGGCATACTTTTCGTCTGCATTTCATATTTTGACCCCGACTATATCTATTCGGATTACAACAGAATCCTCGCGAACACAGCGGCGGTAAGCTGCATGGTTCTCATGCTTCTGGAAGCAAGACTCTCCATCAAGCGCCCCGTAAATTCGCTTTATTTCTTCTTCTCGCTTGCGACCACAATGCTTGTAATCGTTTACGCCGTGCCGACTTTCATTCTTTATGCGTTCTGGGAGTCTTCAATCACGGTTATAAATGTTCTTGAAATATGCGAGATCGGAATTGCATTCTTTGCACTCTCGACCACAAGAAGCTATATATCGGACATGAAATAAAAACGGGACAAAAACAAAAACTTCGGTTTTTGTTTTTTTCTTTTTCCCGTTTTTATTGACAAAGGCATTGACATATTATATAATTTTTTATTATTGCAAGAAAAATAAGGGGTTCCCATGAACATACTTGACAATTACGGTTCAATGGTTTTCGGCGACAGCGCGATGAAAAAATATCTGCCCGAAAACGTATATCTCCGACTGAAAAAAACAATGGACGAGGGCAAAAGCCTCGCTCCGGAAATTGCGGATGACGTTGCGGAGGGAATGAGAAAATGGGCTGAAGAGCTCGGCGCAACTCATTATACGCATTGGTTCCAGCCAATGACCGGTATCACAGCCGAAAAGCATGACAGCTTCATTTCCTTCGGTCGTGGCGGCGGCGTCATTGAAGAATTCTCCGGCAAGGCGCTGATAAAAGGCGAATCGGACGCGTCGTCCTTCCCCTCCGGCGGTCTGCGCGCGACCTTTGAAGCCCGCGGATATACCGCATGGGACGCAACCTCTTATGCTTTCATAAAAGAAAATACGCTCTGCATTCCGACGGCGTTCTGTTCATACGGCGGCGAGGCGCTCGACAAGAAAACGCCCCTCCTCCGTTCGATGGAACTCATAAACCGTCATGCAATGCGAATAATGAAGCTGTTCGGAAACGACAGCGTCAAAAAGGTCGTGACGACCGTCGGCGCGGAGCAGGAATATTTCCTCATAGACAAAAAGCTCTTTGACCGTCGCGAGGACCTCGTTTTCACGGGGAGAACGCTTTTCGGAGCAAAACCGCCGAAGGGACAGGAGCTCGATGACCACTATTACGGATCGATAAAGCCGCGCGTAAAGGCGTTTATGAGCGAGCTGAACGAAGAGCTCTGGAAGCTCGGCATACCCGCAAAAACGGAGCACAACGAGGTCGCCCCGTCGCAGCATGAGGTCGCCGTGCTCTATACGACGTCAAATATAGCGACGGACAACAACCAGCTCATGATGGAAACGATGAAAAACGTCGCCTCGCGTCACGGGCTCGCCTGCCTGCTCCATGAAAAGCCCTTTGCGGGCGTAAACGGCTCCGGAAAGCACAATAACTGGTCAATGGCGACCGATACGGGCGCAAATCTGCTCGAACCGGGCGACACTCCCGCGGAAAACGCACAATTTCTGCTCTTCCTTGCGGCGGTTATAAAGGCGGTCGACCTTCATCAGGAGCTGCTCCGTATTTCCGTTGCTTCGGCAAGCAACGATCACCGTCTCGGCGCGGACGAAGCACCTCCCGCGATAATTTCAATGTTTCTCGGCACGGAGCTTACGGAAGTCCTCTCGGCAATAGAAAATGACAGCACGATGAGCAAAAAAGAGCGCACGCTCATGCGAGTAGGCGTCCACACCCTGCCGAAATTCCCACGCGACACAACGGACAGAAACCGCACCTCTCCTTTTGCCTTCACCGGAAACAAGTTTGAATTCCGTTCACCGGGGTCAAGCCAGTCGATAGCGGACACAAACACCGTCATAAACACGATAGTCGCCGAAACGCTCGACGAATTCGCCGGCAAGCTCGAAGCCGCAAGCAATTTTGATACCGAGCTTCATTCCCTGATAAGAGACACAATAAAGGCTCATAAGCGCATTATTTTCAACGGAAACAACTATTCCGCAGAATGGGTAAAGGAAGCGGAAAAGCGCGGACTTTACAATCTCCCGTCAACGCCCGACGCCGTCGAAAGGCTCATTGCACCCGAAAATATATCGCTCTTTACAAAATACGGCGTGCTGACAGAAACAGAGGTGCGCTCGCGCCATGAAATAATGCTCGAAAGCTATTGCAAAACCGTCGGCATAGAGGCTTTGACAATGCTTGAAATGACCCGAAAACAGATAATCCCCGCCGTTATGGCATTTTCAAAAGAAGTTGCCGGAGCGGTTAAAATCAAGACCGACATCGGCTGTGATGTTGACGTCAGTGCGGAAACGGCGCTTTGCAAAAAGCTCTCATCTCTTCTCGGAATGATTTATTCCGCATGCGAAAAGCTCTCATCCGATATGTCCGCATATCACGGCGACACGGAATCCGAAAGAGCGGCTTATTTCCGTTCCGTCATATGCCGTGACATGTCTGCGCTCCGCGCCTATGCAGACGAAGCGGAATCCGTCACCTCATCCGAATACTGGCCCATGCCGGACTACGCAAAACTGCTCTTCTCTGTTTGATACAAACACAAAAATCCCGCTCATGCGGGATTTTTTATGTTATTTCGTTTTTTTATATACTATCGGATTTTGGTTTCCCTTTGACTTATAATAATCCGGAATTCGCCTGCCGACGAAAATATCTGAAATTTCCTTTGGAGCAGGATGTCCGTCAAACTTCCATCTGCCTTCTCTTTCGTCGCACTTTTTCCACTCGTCAACTTCGTAAACAGCCTTAACAACACCATACAGGGAGCTTAAAACGTATGGATGCTTTTTCGCATTTTTAGGATTTATATGCCACGCCGAACGCGTCGCCTCATAAATATCCCCTCTTTCATCGAGAACTCTCTGGGTTATCTTTATTATCATATAATTTATATCGTCAGGCTCGTCGTAGGGCTTTGCCGAATATCTTTCCTCAAGAGTTATTGCATTCGCGACACCGCGGTCAAAATCATATCCGCCCTGAATATTTGAAAGCCCATCATAGCAGTCCATAACTGCGCTTTCCACCAAAAACGCTTCTTTTTCCGTAAGTCCGTGCCTGTGTATGACGTGAAGCACGTCAAGTCCGGCGGCTTTTATTTCTTTTATTATCTTGTATTTCAAATTCTCTTTCGAAGCGTTTTCTTTTAATGCACATTTTATATGTTCAAAAACACGATTGCCTTTACCCTTGCCGACATAAAATGTCTGTCCGTTTCTCGAATCGATAAGGCGATAAACATAATATCCGAGACGTTCTGCTGCCTCATCGCTGAACTTCGTTATTTCTTTCATAATCTGCCTCCGCTATAAAAATCAAAGGACGGTTGCTTTTATGTTTATCTTATTCTTGTTCCGCCGATTGTATATATTTCGCTACCCGAATATGTAACGCGATTTCCGCCGACGCTGTAAAGCCTTCCGCCGGAAAACTCTATTCTCTCATTTCCTACTTTATAGAGTTTTCCTCCCGAATATTCAACGCGTCTCTCTCCTATTTTGTAAAGTTTTCCGCCACTGTATTGCGCACGTTCACCATAATATTTTACCAATGCTTCTTCAACTGTCATATTTTGCACCTTCCTATTTCTTGAAAATGCAACCGTCCTTTATATATATTATAGCCCGTTTACGGGCAATTGTCAACAAAAATTATTCTGTCTATAATATTTGTATAAAATATGTTGCAGGATATCTTATTATGATAGTTTATGATAAGCTCTGGAAGACCATGCAGGCAAAGGGCGTTTCACAATATAAGCTCATCCGTACTTACGGCATAAGCACAGGACAGCTTGACAGATTGAGAAAAAACGATAACGTCAGCACTTACACTCTTAACTCACTTTGCAGAATACTCGACTGCTCCCTTTCCGATATTGCGGAATACGTTCCGGACGATAAAAACATTGAAACCGATAAATAATAAAAACGCAAAAAATCCCGCTCATGCGGGATTTTTTATGTTTATCCGAACTATCTTCTTCCGCAGCCGCAACCGCCGCCGTCGGGCTTTTCGCCTCTGTCCATATCGGAGAGAGCGGGCGGATAAAACTCGTCAATTGGGAATGCCATGTGCTTGAACATACTGCACGGGTCATCCGTTGCGGGAGAAATGCATTCTTTTTCGGGAACGGTGTATTCCGTGCCGTTCATAAGATACTGGGCGGGGCGCTCAATTCTTATCACAGAGAAAAACCCGAGAGAAACGAGCAGGTATTTTCCCGCGGGGTCGGCGCAGAGTCTGCCGTCAAACACGGCGCGGACTGCTTCTGGCAGGTCGCTGTCGCAGAGACAGTTGCGGAAGTTCTGGCAACGGCAAGCCTCAACAATCTTCGTGTTAAGTACTATCGGATCGACGACTTCAAGAACCGCTGTCGGGAGATTGCTTGTGGCGTTGCACTCGCTGCCTCCGCCGCAGAAGCCGGAACTGTCCGCCGCGCTCTTGAAAATGCTGACGTTACCTTCACTGCCGTAAAGAATGACCTTTTTTTCGACCATGCAAAGTCCATCTGCCTCCTGCGAGCGACCAAGTCCGACGCAGATCTCGCAGTTGACCTTTACATACATTTTCACCGTCACCTGATAGAAACCGCGGTTGAACGGTACAGGGTCGACGCTCATATCCGCCGCGATGACGTGTGCGCTCTTCGTTCTGACGTTGCCTCCGCGTTCAACGGCGTCCCTGCCGCAGTCCGTGAGATAAACGACTACATCCTCAAAGCAGTCCTTGTCGCGGCAACTGTCCAGAATTCTGTTGGTATCTATATAAACCGTGTCACGTCCCGCACAGGGGAGCGACATATTTCTGTTATCAGCCATAATAAATAATTTCCTCCAAAATAATTATTCGGGCAGAGAGAATGTTATCATTCCCTCCTGCTATATTTTATGCGGAGGAAACGATTTGGTGATTTGTGTCGCAAAAAAGGGTGCGCGCCGTTATTATGACGAAAATTGCCCCTCTTGTTTGTTCAAGATGACAGTACGTCTTGTAAAAGATTATTTCCGATTGACTTTTATTTTTTATTAATATATAATTAAGTAAATACAGATAAATATATCATATACAAGGAGTGACAAAATGTTGAAAATGCTCAAAGGCGTTCGCGTTCCGCACAGAAAGAATACATACCTTTCCGTGCCGAAGGAAATGCCCCCTCCGAAAAGCGTAACTCTTCTCTGCTCCATGCATATAGGTAAGCCCGCCGTGCCCGTTGTAAAAATCGGTGACAGCGTCAGGGTCGGTCAGCTTGTCGCAGAGCAAAACGGATTCATCTCCTCTCCCGTACACGCAAGCATATCGGGAACGGTGAAAAAAATAGACAATGTTCTCATATCGTCCGGCGCATACGTTCCGGCTGTAACAATAGAATCGGACGGGCTTATGGAAAAGCACGAAAGCGTCACTCCGCCCGTCGTAAATACAAAAGAGGACTTTATCGCCGCCGTCAAAGCGAGCGGCATTGTCGGTCTCGGCGGTGCGGGCTTTCCGACTTACGTCAAGCTCGACGCAAAGGAAGGCGTCGATACACTTATCATAAACGGAGCCGAATGTGAACCTTATATCACAAGCGACAGCGTCACGCTGCTCTCAAAAGGTGAAGATATAGTCGAAGCCATCGGGCTGATGAAAAAATTCATCGGTATTAAAAAAGTCATTATCGGCATTGAAAAAAACAAAAAAGAAGCCATTGAAAATATGAAAAGGCTGACGGCGGGCGACGACAGCATAACCGTAAAAGCTCTGCCCTCGTCATATCCGCAGGGCGCGGAAAAGGTGCTGATATACAACACCACGGGCAAAATTGTCCCTGCCGGCAAGCTTCCGGCGGACGTCGGCTGTATCGTCTGCAACTGCACGACGGCGGCTGAAATTGCCGAATATATAAAAACCGGCATGCCGCTTGTAAAAAAATGCGTGACCGTCGACGGCGGAGCCGTCAAAGAGCCGAAAAATTTAATCGTTCCCATCGGCACTTCCATTGCGGACGTTTTTGAATTCTGCGGCGGATTTTCGGAAGAACCGGAAAAAATTCTTTACGGCGGGCCGATGATGGGAATTTCCGTCCCATCGGCAGACACTCCCGTTCTGAAAAACACAAACGCAATTCTCGCCTTCGGAAATGCGGAATCGACCGCTCCGAAAACGACCGCATGCATACATTGCGGCAGGTGCGTAAATCATTGCCCCATCGGTCTCGTGCCGACGGAAATAGAAAAGGCATATACGGCGGGAAGCGGCGAACAGCTCGAAAAATTGCAGGTCAATCTCTGTATGGAATGCGGCTGTTGCTCTTATATATGTCCCGCAAAGCGTCCCCTTGTGCAGACGAATAAGCTTGCAAAGGCAACTCTGCGCGACTACATTGCCCAAAAACAGGCAAAAGCAAAGGAGGAAAGCGGAAAATGAATAAGCTTAAAGTATCCGTTTCGCCCCATATTCACAGCGGAGTGACAACGCAGAAAATTATGCTAGACGTGATAATCGCGCTTTTGCCCGCGGCTGTTGCCGGCTGCCTGATATTCGGTGCAAGGTCACTTCTGGTTATACTGACAAGTGTTGCGACGGCAGTACTGGCAGAGCTTCTCTTCTGTCTTGCATGCAAACGCGAGATTACGATTTATGATCTCAGTGCCGTTGTGTCGGGACTTATTCTCGCTCTCAGCCTCCCCGTGACAATGCCCTTATGGCAGGTTGCCGTCGGCGCGGTATTTGCGATAATCATCGTAAAATGCATATTCGGCGGCATCGGACAGAATTTTGCAAATCCTGCCGTTACGGCAAGAGTATTTATGATAATAGCATTTTCAAAAACCGTTGCGGCAACAGCGACTCCGAAAGGCGTTGACGCCGTTTCCTCCGCAACACCGCTCGTAATTCTCGAAGGAACCGCAAAGGGAGAGCTTCCGTCAATTATTGATATGCTCCTCGGAAAAAGAGCCGGTGCAATCGGCGAAACGTGTGTGGTCGCACTCGTCATAGGCGGACTTTATCTCATGATAAAGCGCGTTATCAGCTGGCATACGCCGGTTGCGTTTATAGCGTCGACCTTCGTGTTTATACTTATATTCACCGGCGACCCGAAAGCCGCCCTTTATCATACCCTCCTCGGCGGACTCTTTATCGGCGCAATATTTATGGCAACAGACTATTCCACAACGCCGACAAACACAATGGGAAAGGTTGTATTCGGCATCGGCGCGGGATTTATAACATCCGTTATACGCATATGGGGTTCCCTTCCCGAAGGCGTTTCATATGCGATACTCCTTATGAACATCCTCACCCCTTACATTGAAAAGCTGACAAGAAAAAAGCCGTTGGGAGGTGACAAAGTATGAAGGACTCTGTAAAAAGTGTAATCGTACTGCTTGCCATATGTCTTGTAGCCTCCGCAATTCTTGCGGCTGTCAACTCGTTTACGGCACCGCTCATCGAAAAGAGCGAAAACGAAAAGGTTGAAAAGTCGCTGCTCGTCGTAATGCCGGACGGAAAAAATTTCAAAAAAATCGAAACTGCACCGGACGGTCTTGCGGATACAATCAAAGAAATCTATTCCGAGGACGGCGGCGGCTACGTTTTCAAGCTCGTCACAACTGGCTATTCCGCAGGGCTCACGATAATGTGCGGGATTGACTCAAACGGAAAAATCACCGGCGCGACGTGCGTTTCAAGCGGAGAGACTCTCGGAAACGAAAAAACATACGGGGAGCTTTTCCTCGGCGCGGACAAAGGCACCGTCGACTCCGTCGACTCCGTTTCCGGAGCGACGAAAACCACGGCAAACTATAAAAAGGCTCTGAAGGACGCACTTTCCGCGTTCGACATTCTGAAAGGAGCGGCAAAATGAAAAAGAATAAGCTTTCGATTTTTCTTGCGGGTCTCCTCAGAGAAAATCCCGTATTTGTGCTTGTACTCGGCACCTGCCCGACCCTTGCAACAACAAAAAGCGTAATCGGCGCGGTCAGTATGGGACTTGCCGCAACGGCTGTTCTCATCTGCTCCAATATGGCTATCTCGGCAATGAGAAAAATCATTCCGGACAAGGTCAGAATTCCTTGCTATATCGTCATAATCGCGGCGTTTGTCACGGTTGTTTCAATGCTGATGAACGCTTTTCTTCCGGAACTTTATGAGCTTCTCGGAATATATCTTGCGCTGATAGTCGTAAACTGCATTATTCTCGGAAGAGCCGAAATGTTCGCCCGCGAGCATACCGTCGGCGAGTCGGCTCTCGACGGTGCGGGAATGGGACTCGGATTTACGCTTGCCCTGCTCGTTATGTCGTCGATAAGAGAAATCATCGGCTCCGGAACGTGGGCAGGGATAAAAATTCCCGTCATATCCGATTATTCAATCCCGATACTGACAATGGCTCCCGGAGGCTTCCTCGTTTTCGGAATTTTAATTGCCGTTGTCAACAAAATCACAAAAGGAAAAGCCATAAAGAAGAAAGATTTCGGATGCGAAGGTTGTCCTTCCGCCGCAGTCTGCACACATTCTTCATGTGACGGAAAGGAGAAAGACAATGTTTAAGACGCTCATAGTCATCCTTATGTCAAGCGTGCTCGTCAATAACTACGTTCTCTCCAAATTCCTCGGCATATGTCCGTTTCTCGGCGTTTCAAAAAAGCTCGATCAGGCAACGGGAATGGGACTTTCCGTCATATTCGTTATGCTTGTTTCGACAGCCGTAACCTACCCGATACAAAAGTTTGTCCTCGATCGTCTCGGTCTCGGATATCTGCAAACAATAGTTTTCATTCTCGTAATTGCGGCACTTGTACAGTTTATTGAAATTGTGCTGAAAAAGTTCATTCCCTCGCTTCACAGAAGCCTCGGAATATATCTGCCGCTCATAACAACGAACTGCGCCGTTCTCGGCGTCACAATTCAGAACATAACCGACGGATACAACTTCCTTGAATCAATGGTGAGCTCGCTCGGTTGCGGTCTCGGATTTCTGCTCGCGATGGTGCTCTTCTCCGGCGTTCGCTCACGCATTGAAAACTGTGACGCGCCCGAGTGCTTCAAAGGCTTGCCCGCGACGCTCATCGCCGCTTCAATCGTTTCCCTTTCCTTTTTCGGATTTGCGGGAATAGTTGAAAATCTCTTTGCCTGAAAGGAGACTGCCATGCTTTATAATATTCTTATTGCCGTTGCCGTAGTTTCTGGAATCGGGCTCATATGCGGAATCGTGCTTGCGCTTGCCTCTCATTTTATGGCTGTAAAAGTCGATGAAAAAAAGGAAGCCGTCCGCGCTTGCCTGCCTGGCGTCAACTGCGGCGCCTGCGGCTATACAGGCTGTGACGGTTATGCGGCGGCACTTGTAAAAGGCGAAGCGGAGATTAACCTCTGTGTTCCCGGCGCGGACGCCGTTGCCAGAAAGCTCGCAGAGGTGCTCGGAGTTGAATTTGCAGACGTTATCGAAAAGGTCGCGATAGTCCATTGCGGCGGCGACTGCAAGTCGACGGAAAGAAAAGAAATCTATGAAGGCATTGAAACCTGCGCGGCAGCAAATCTGCTCTATGGCGGCACAGGAAAATGCTCATTCGGCTGTCTCGGCTACGGCGACTGCAAAGCGGTCTGCAAAAGCGACGCGATCTGCATTGAGGACGGTATCGCCCATGTCAGCACGTCTCTTTGCATAGGTTGCGGGATGTGCGTCCGAGCCTGCCCGAAGCATCTAATATCACTCGTGCCTGATGTCATTCAAACGATTGTTTTCTGCTCAAACAGAGAGAAAGGCGCGACAGTCCGCAAAGAATGTGTCAGCGGCTGTATCGGTTGCAAAAAGTGCGAAAAGCTCTGTCCGGAGCAGGCAATTGTCGTGCGTGACAATCTTGCCGAAGTTGATTCTCAAAAATGCACGGGGTGCGGTATCTGCGCCGACAACTGCCCCGTCGGTTGCATAAAAGTCGGTTCCTTCCTCGGAGCCCACAAATAAAAAATGCCCGCACATTTGTGCGGGCAAATCTGTAAAATCATGAAAAACAAAAAATTAAGAAACGATATTATCCTCATATCCGCCGTACTGCTTGCGACGGCGATTGTCGCGCTGATATTGTGCGCTTTCCGCAAGGAAGGCGGTTATGTCTCCGTTGTGCAAAACGGCAAGGAGGTAGCGCGATATTCCCTTTCGGAAAATGTGACGGTCACCCTTGAAAACGGCGGGACAAACGTCCTCGTCATCGAAAACGGTTATGCCTTCATTTCAGACGCCTCGTGTCCTGATAAAATCTGCGTTCACCACAGAAAAATCCACTGTGCCGGCGAGGCGATAACCTGTCTGCCGAACAAAACCGTTATAAAAATCGTTTCCGGCGAGGGGGTGGACGCGATATCATGAAAATAAATACGAAAAAACTCGCGCTCATCGGGGTTTTGGCGGCTGTGGCAATGATACTTTCGTATATAGAAGCTCTCCTACCGCCGATATACTCCGCCGTCCCGGGAATAAAGCTCGGACTTGCGAACATCGCCGTTATATTTGCGCTTTATTCGATCAACCTAAAAAGTGCCGCGCTTATTTCCGCCATAAAAGTCTTTCTTTCAGCCCTGCTCTTCGGCTCCGTGACGTCATTTATATACAGTTTTTCGGGAGCCGTATTGAGTCTTGTCGTGATGGCACTGATGAAAAAATCGACGTTGTTTTCGCCGGTCGGAGTCAGTGTCGCGGGCGCGGTTATGCATAATGTCGGGCAGGTTCTCTGCGCGATAATCATCCTCGGAACGGCTGAAATAGGCTATTATCTGACCTTCCTCTCCGTCTCCGCTGTCGTCTCCGGTGTGCTCGTCGGACTCGTATCGGCGCTTCTGATAAAGAAGCTGAAAGCGCCGAAGCCGCAATAATATAGACCGTTTCAATAAAAAAGCACCCCCGGAAGGGTGCTTTTTGTTTATTGTTCATCGAGCTTTTTGCGGATATCCTCCGTCACAAAGCATTTCAAAACTCAGTCATCCCGAAAATTCTTCTTCGATATGCAATCGTAAATTCTTTATCGCGCCGATTCAATATCTGATGTAGCCGTCCTTGAAGAAAAGCGCAACGATTTTCTTTCCGAACTTTCTCGGATTCCGCCCGACAATTATCGTTCCCGCAATATACGCGATGAGAAGAACGCCGATCGCAGACGATATAATCATAACAGGCTTTGAATGTTCACGGCGGAGGCGGTTCGCGTCATCAAAGCCAAAAAGCCACTCTCCGTCATGAAAAACCGCCTTTACGGAATAATATTTTCCGCTTTCTTCGCTCGTGCGCCCACGCACACAGACTGTCAAAACGGCTTTGCCGTCGCACATGGACTTGATTTTTTCAAACACTTCGCTCCCCGCTATATACTCTATCTCATATGTCTCCCCTTCGGAGGAGGTAAGTATAGCGTCATCTCCGGACGCGGAGACCGACTCAAAAATCACCTGCCGCGACTCGGTGTTTGCTTCCGTATAATTTGTGAAAAACGTATATTTAACGGCGAATATCATCACGCCGACGGCAAGCACCGCCATGATAACAATCCCCGCAACAGCGACCCCTTCGTCATCGACATTACCCTTGAAAATGCCTTTCGTACTCCTGATATTCGGGATTTCCCTCCCGCCGTGCCGCTTTTTATATTGCTGACAGACACATTCAACAAATTCAATCACGTCATGAAAGCAACCGTCGACCGCAATCACCTTTTCGCCGATATAAATGCGCTCTTCGTTTTGCCGCGCTTCAATTCCCGTGACATCGGCATAGCTGTACCTTTTCTTTATTCCGAAAAAATTTCCGACGGTAAATCCCTCGTCGTCATAGACTATACGACAGTTCAGATATACAATAACAATCGATACGGCTATTGCAGAAAAAACCGAAAATCCAATCGGCACCCATGATTTTTCCCCTTTGATAACCGTGATGAAAACCGGAACGAGAAAGCCGACCGCGCCCAATACACCGACTATAAGAAAGAACATCGGCGGGCGGACAACTTTTCCGTCGCCCTTTTTCGGCAAACGCAAAAGCCCGTTTATTATGCCAACGGTCAATACCGCGATCATAATCACAACATATTTCATTTTTTGTCCGCCTTTCAAAGTATTTGCCGCCACATCCGGTGCGGTCTATATATATTTTTTAATCAGCCAAAACGCAATGGCAATCAACGCCGCAAGCATCCACATAAGCGCTGCCCCAAGCCAATGAAACTTGTCCTTCTCCGGCACGCCTTCGACGCTCTTCATCTCGTCGACTGTAAAGCGGCGCTTGCAATCGGGACATTCAAGCTCGTCCCATACAAAGCGCACGTCCCCAAGCATATAATTTCCGCAAAAACTGAAATCAAAGTCCTTCGCCTCCGGCGATCGGGAATTTACCACTTTTGAAACCTCGACAGTCTCAAGTTTTGCGCCGCAGTCGGGACAAAAATGCTCTTTTTTCAGATATTTTATATTTTTATATATTCGCTTGTATCCCGCCATAGCAGCGCCGCCTTTCGCGATTTTTTAATTGATTTCTTTCCGTCGCCTTCATTCAAGCTCCGGCGGAGCGTCCACCCAGCCGACGGTATATGCCGTATATTCACAGACCTCAAGCCGCCGCATGTCGTCCGTATCGCCGAGCATGATGTCCTTTGGATATTTATAACTCGTGTACCGCTCGACCGTCCTTTTGATATAAAGGTCAGGAGCACCGAAAAGGTGCATTACCTCGTGCGCGACGGTCGACGCCCTGTCCGATTTTTTGTCCAGCGGAAGGTTTCTTCCAATATAATTTGTGAAAATTATCGCGTGCTCAACGTAGTCACCGCCGTAATCCGCGGACTGTTGCTGACGCGCCGTTGAAATGCCGTCTTTATTGACAACCGCCACAAAAACGACTTCTCTCCCGTCGCTTTGATATTTATAGCTTTCATACAGCTGTCTTGTGCTGTAATATGTTGATTCAAGCTCTGAAATCATTCGCGCGTCGGAAGAATATCCGAGCTCCTTCGCCGCCTTATAAAGAACATTTATAGTCGCATTGCCATTCTGATTTATATCTTCTATAACCTCTCCGTCATAAAAAACATTGGAATGTGTCTGTCTTATATTCAATTCAAGGTCAACACCGTATTTTTTCGCCTGATCTTCAAGAAAATCAAGCCCGGGAATCACTTCTTTTTCCGTAAAATCCGAAATCTCATTGTCCGTCCAGCTGCTTTCATAATCTTTTATGAAAAACAGAATAACGGAAACATCTCCTCTGAGCTGTTTGCATGTGCCGAGATTATAATCGACTCGCAATGCGTTTATCTCCGAAATCGTTCTTTCCACGGTTGAAATTTCAGAACCGACTTTATCATTCTTGAGACCTATATTCGCAAGTATCAGCACAGCAGCAACAAGCAAGCAAATCAAGGAGAAAATCCGAGGTAAAAGCCTGATATATTTTTTCTTTTCCATCTGTGCAGGCGACTCTTCAAGAACCCACGGAAGCACGATACCGTAAACAGAAACAACAAAATAATCATCGTGCTGTTCATTCGGAATGTATGAACCGGAAATCGTGACTTCAAGTTCAAGTCCGCCGCTTTGCACGCAAAGCTCGCACTCGTCGCCTTCAATAATTTTCCCGCAAACCGTGTACGAAACGCAGAGATATTCCGTTTTTTCTCCGGTATGACCGTTCACCGCGATTATGCAAACAAGGCTTGTCCTGGCGACTACCTGTATAACCGCCACGGCGAAATCGCGGCCGAAGTCAACCGCCGCCTGGGCGCCACGGTCGAAAAACCGGCAGAAAATAAACCGGCCACTGGCGAAGTGATCCACACCGTCAAAGCCGGCGAAACACTGTCGAAGATCGCCCAGAAGTACGGGACAACCTATCAGAAGATCGCGGCCTACAATGGGATCGCAAATGCGAACCTGATCCATGTCGGCCAGAAAATCAAGATTCCGGCAGACACCCAGGCCGCCCAGTCCTTCAAGAAGGGCGACAAAGTAAAGGTCCTGAAAGCTGTCACCTACACAGGGAAAGCCTTCAAGACCTACTATGACAAATATGACGTGATTGAAGCCGACGGCGACCGTGTGGTCATTGGTATCGGGAAGACAGTCACAGCGGCCGTCAATGCGGCAAACCTGAAAAAAGCATAATGGCAAAAGGAAAGCGGCCAGGGATATTCCCTGACCGCCTTTTTTTATTTTCCGGTGACCATTGAAAGAGCCGACACGAAAAGGTCCTGTCGCGCGACTGAAAACTGATATGTCTTCGATCCGGCCTGTACGACGACAGAGCCGTCGACAGGTGTCACCGCTGTCAATGCTGAAATCTTACATTCGAAACCGGCCTGGTTATGAATGAAGACGATCCGCCTATTCGTTAAAACGATAGCGCCTGAATAGGTTTCTGTCACTTCGCCGTAAACTGTCCGACTGGAACCGCCGCCAGTGCTTACCGACACGCCCTTCGCAACACGGACACGGACGCCAGCGCCGCTTCCGGTTCGTCCGACAGCCTTGTTCTTCGTGACAATCTTCGTCGCCGGCGCGTAATAGTGGGCGACTTCGCCTTCTTCCAAAAGAACCGGCGTCCCTGTTACAACAGGAAGTTCGCCCTGTGCGATCGCTGAAATCGCGTTTTCTTCCATGAACGGCGTGTTTCTGGCCACTTGTGCCGCCTGTCTGGCTTCCTTCTGCTTCTTGACCTTGTTCGCACTGAAAAACAGCCCAACGGTGACAATGGTCAAGACGACGATCCAGCCCCACAATGATACTTCCGGAACCGCAATCGACACAATCACCAGGATCAGATCGACAATCGCGGCCAGGATTCCGAATATAATAGCGACTATTCGCATTATATCCCCCCTTCCTACTTGTAAACTTTATAAGGTTCTGACCTTTAACACAATTATACGTGAAAAATGTGTTAAAAACAAGAATGACGCTGAACATTAACACAAAATTTTCAGGAAGGAGGTCACAACTTGAAAATATATGACTATAAAGGCCGGAAGAACATCAGCGGAAACAGAATCCGCGAAGCACGATTGAAGAAGCGACTGTCACAGGCCGACTTCGCCGCCAGACTGCAAATAGCCGGAATCACTATGGAGCGCGACAGCGTCAGCAGAATCGAAATCGGGACGCGCTTCGTCGCCGACTATGAACTTATGATAATAGCTGAAATCCTGGACGTAACCGTCGACTGGTTACTGTCCGAAGGCCGCGAATAACACAACGGACCACTGGCGAACTTTTGAACCGCCAGGGTCTTATATTTTTTGATTCCCCCTTGACAATATAATACCGGTATTATATAATATTCGACAGAAAGAGGTGACTACACTATGGCACAAGCGCAGATCGAAGCGAACAAACGCTTCCGCAAGAAATCCTATGACCGAATCGAAATAACAGTTCCAAAAGGCGACAGAGAAAAGATCGTTCAAGCCGCCAGCGCGGCCGGTATGAGTGTAAACGCTTTTATCAAAGAAGCACTGGCCGAATATATCGCCCACACAACCAAAAAGTAAAACGAAAGCCCTGTCCACAAACGGACGGGGCTTTTTTGCATATCAGGAGGAATCAAAATGAAAAAGCGCAGATTCAAACACCTGTCCTGGACTGACAGGCTGAAAATAGAAACAATGTTAAAGGACAAGCGTCACAAACAGGAAATCGCTGACGAAATCGGCGTTCACCTGAAAACGATCTACAACGAAATCAAGCGCGGCCGTTATATTCATACGAATTCCGACCTGACCGAAGAAGAAAGATACAGTCCGGAAATGGCCGAAGCGGCTTACCGCGAACACCTGGCCGCAAAAGGTCCGGACCTGAAAATCGGAAACGACCACGAACTGGCCCAGCATATCGAAAAGAAAATCGCCGAAGAAGGCTATTCGCCGGCCGCTGTCCTGGGTGAAATTAAGGAAAAGGGCCTTGAATTCAAAACGTCGATCTGTGAATCGACCTTGTATTCTTATATCGACAAGGGCGTCTTTTTGACTGTCACGAACAAGAACCTTCCTGTCAAAGGCCAAAAGAAACGCCCGTATAACAAAGTCCAGAGAGCGAAGCGGCCACCGGCTGGGACCAGTATCGAAAACCGCCCGAAAGAAATCGACGATCGCGCGGTCGTTGGTGACTGGGAAATGGACTGTGTCGAAGGCAAGAAGAAAACAAAGAAAACCCTTCTGGTTCTGACCGAAAGAAAGTCCAGACGGGAAATCATTCGTCCTATGCGCGACCAGACCGCCCGAAGCGTGGTCCGCGTCCTGGATAGCCTTGAACGTGAATACGGCGCAAATTTCAGCAAAATCTTTCGGACGATAACTGTCGACAACGGTTCCGAATTCTCTGACTGTGCCGGAATGGAAAAGTCCTGTCGCCGCAAAGGCAACAGGACAAAGATATACTATTGTCACCCCTATTCGTCATACGAAAGAGGATCAAACGAAAATGTAAATAAAATGATCCGCCGCTGGTTCCCGAAAGGAACAGACTTCCGAAAAGTTACCGCGAAAGCGATCCAGAAAGTCGAAGACTGGATCAATAACTATCCCCGTGAAATACTGGGCTTCCGGACTGCCGAAGCCGTTTTCCAGGAAGGCGTCGCGTGTCTTATTTGAAATTTTTTATGAATTTTTGCAATTTAGTCTTGACTTTTTCAACAGATAAAAATAAGGCGCAGGTCTGCTTTGTCGGTCAGATTCCGCGCGGAAAGGTCGAAAACTGCGCTTGGCATCTTTTTGCTTTTGCGTTTTCCGATTTTTGAAAAGTGAGAAAAAGGATAAAACGAAAAAAGGGGCTTTTAACAGCCCCTATAATCAATACGATAAATTAAAATCCAAACAAATCAAGCCAAGAATAGTCCTCAAAAAGAGGATAATGCCCGACAGCCTTAAACGGATATTTGTCTTCTTGTCCCTCAATTCCCGGCAGATCGTGGGCAAGCAAAGTAAACTCTTTGTTTGTTATTATGAACGTGTCATACGTCTGTATGTATGTATCATAAGGAATTAGGGTGCCGCAGTTCGTTGTGTCAAATGTCAGCTCCAATCTGAACGGCTCACTGCAAGCTTTTTCAATATAATCTATCGTTAATAATCCCTGCGTATAGGCATATTGGTTATAGTAAATGGAATTATTGTAAAAATTCATCAAACGAATCAGTCGCTTATCTTTAAGGTCGACCGGAATTTCCTTGCCATCCTTATAAAGCGTTGCGGTTAGCGGCACGTTATGAAGATTCGGATATGTCTCGTAGCGGTCGGCAGGCAAAGAGGAGATGACTGATTTCATCTTTGAGTCCGCAAGCGGCTTTTCTCCCTCTTTAACAGCAAAAAACGGCGATGAAGAAAAGCTCGGATTACGCATTGCTTCGCGCTCCTCCGAAGTATATTCGCGAGGGGGAGCTTCTTTATGCTTGCACGAAGCGATAACCGATAAAAAAGTTAATATCAACGCAAATGATAAAAGCAAAGAGATAATTTTTTTCATATTGTCCCTCCAATTATTTAATGTATTTATAATATCGTATACATTTTGAGTTGTCAAGGGAACAACCAGAAAAGCCTGTCGAAGAAAAAACACTTGCAAATAATACCAGACTGTGTTATACTTATGACAACCTTAGCAGAGTTATTGAAAAAACCGTTAAAAACAGCGAAGGCTCGGTAATTTCCACAGAAACGTTTGATTATGACGCCGCAGGCAACATTATCGGCGACACTTCCGAAACCATATTTGAATATGACACAAACAACCGCCTTGAAATGTACAACGGCTTTGAAGTGACATATGATATGGACGGCAATATGGTGTCCAATTCCGAAAGCGTTTTCGAAAATAAGTAATTGCAAGCAGCCGCACTTTCGGGTGCGGCTGCTTTCTTTTTAGACTGTTTTTCAACTATTTTTGAAAATAACGAAAAAAGCCCGAAATCCCTTATGGGATCGGGCTTTTTGCCTCAAATATCTTTAAGAGGCTTATACATGGAGGCACCACCCGGAATCGGACCGGGGAATAAAGGTTTTGCAGACCTCTGCCTTACCGCTTGGCTATGGTGCCTTATTTAATTTTGTAATGCTTTGAAAAAATCAGCACACCAATATTCACTTGGTGTGCTGATTCTTTGGAGCGGATTACGGGGCTCGAACCCGCCACCTCGACCTTGGCAAGGTCGCGCTCTACCAAATGAGCTAAATCCGCAAATGGTGCCTCCGATCGGAATCGAACCAACGACACGGGGATTTTCAGTCCCCTGCTCTACCAACTGAGCTACAGAGGCATACAGCAAGGGTTGCTGTGGCGACCCGGATGGGGCTCGAACCCACGACCTCCAGCGTGACAGGCTGGCGCTCTAACCAACTGAGCTACCGGGCCGGGTCTTGGTGGGAACAGCAGGGCTCGAACCTACGACCCCCTGCTTGTAAGGCAGGTGCTCTCCCAGCTGAGCTATGCTCCCGGCATCGCCGTTTCACATCGGCGACGTGATAGATTATATCATATACGCCCAGTCTTGTCAACACTTTTTTCAAAAATTCTCAAAAAAATTTTTTGGTCTAATGGCACGCCAGTAACCGACTCAGGACGGCATTTCATGCCGTCCTGAGCTAATTATATTACTGCTCATTATCACTGCCATCTGCCAGCTCATCACGTCCGGACAACGGCTTCATGGTCGGGACGGAAAAGACATCTCGGTTATTGGGTTACTAAAGTGGTATTCATTGTACTACCCCAAATGATTTGCTGCCCTATTGTGTTTGATACACCCTTTCTTTACTGCCCTATACGTGCTATTTGATGTTGTATTTGGTGTAAATGGTGTAAGTATCTTTTCGTCGCCAACAATAAAACTACGTCAAATGTTTGCCGCTTTATTATACTCATTTTTGAAGTACGAGTCAAGACCTTCAAATTCAGACCTCCTTAACTCCTTCGTTACATCGGTATAAATGTTAAGGGTAGTAGAAATATCTTTGTGACCAAGCGTATCCTGAATGACTTTGACATTAACCCCTGCCTCACACATTCTTGTCGTGAATGTATGCCTTAATGAATGGCAGCTAAAATGCGGTAGCAAAATCTTTGCATTTTCATCTTTCAGGAGCTGTTCATCATTGCAGTCACGGATAATACGACGTATTGCTTTGTTAAGGGTTGCTTGATGTTGCGGCTGTCCAAAACGGTTAAGAAAGATAAAATCAGTATAAGTCTGCTACCGTCGTTATACCGTGTCCTACACTTTTTATAGGAGAAACGAAGTCTTTCTTGGCAACAAGGGAAAGGTCGTTGCCGTTGGCATAGTTCCATAAAACTACTCCGTTCTTTCCTAATCTTCTGCGTAAGAACTCAGGGTCGTTATTCGCTAAATCCCCGATGGTACGAATACAATAGCTGTCAAGCACTCGCTGGGTTGCCCGTCCTACACCGAGCAGGTCAGCGGCAGGAAGTCCCCAAATCTTTTCTTTGAATGTATCCTTTGGTATAACGGTTACTGCGTCCGGTTTCTTCATATCCGAGCCGAGCTTCGCAAATATCTTATTAAAGGAAACACCCACAGAAATCGTCAAGCCGAGTTCAAACTTCATCGTTTCACGAATTTCATTTGCCACCTTTTCCG
>ENA-ORSL01000730-ORSL01000730.1-human-gut-metagenome-genome-assembly--contig:-NODE-730-length-31781-cov-7.514247_pt1 | contig 31781 bp, 38 predicted proteins | sample MGYA00242190_ERZ509157 | MGnify/ENA primary metagenome ERZ509157 (study PRJEB26280, sample SAMEA2338664) | human gut metagenome | biome: human gut; feature: human-associated habitat; material: faeces...
TTAAAAACGGAGGAAACAAAATGAACGTAAAGAAAATCATCACACTGCTGCTGGCGCTGGTGCTGGCCGCCGGTATGATCGCCTGCGGCACAAAGGGCAGCGGTACAACGGACGGGATGAGCAATGAGCCGAAGAACGCCGAGGAAGCAGCTGCCATGCACAAGGAGCTGATGGCCCAGGAAAATGCCATTCTCTCGGAGAATACCGCACTTTGGGAAAAGGTTTTCATGGAGGCCGACAAGGGCATGACCATGCAGGAGGACGGCAAAAACTACGGCGAATTTCTGCTGGACACCATCGAATCCGCCAAGGATCAGTTTACGGCGGATGAACTGAAGCTGCTTCAGGGAGAAGCGGAGAAGATCCGCGACATTGAAGACAAGCTGACCATGCTGGAGGAAAAATACCCCGATATCGCACAGGAATCCATAGACGGTGACATGAGTGTGCCTGCGGGCAGCGATATGGCCACGCCGCCCGACGATGGCAGTATGCAGAAGTTTCCCGCCTTTGAGGGCAAGGATCTGGATGGCAACACGGTGAAGAGCAGTGAGTTGTTCTCTAAAAATGCCGTCACCGTAGTGAATTTCTGGTTCACCACCTGCAATCCATGCGTAGGAGAGCTTGCCGAGCTGGACACGCTGAACAAGGAACTCACGGAGAAGGGCGGCGCCCTCATCGGTGTCAACACCTTCACGCTGGACGGCGACGAAGCGGCAATCTCTGAGGCAAAGAATGTACTGGCTAAGAAGGGTGCGACCTATCAGAATGTGTATTTCGCTTCCGACGGTGAGGCGGGAAAGTTCACCACCAATATCTTTGCCTATCCCACCACCTATGTGGTTGACCGCAGCGGCAATATCGTGGGCGACCCCATCGTAGGCGCCATCACGGAAAAGAAGCAGGCGGAGGCACTGCAAGCCCAAATCGACAAGGCGCTCGCCGCCGATATGGGCTGACAAACGGAGGAATCCCCGCAAGGAGGGATACGCGCCATAAGGCGGCGGACATCACCTGTCCGCCGCCTTATGGCTATTTTAGATGAGGTGTTTGCAGATTGATCTCAAAAGAAATGCGTATCGGTCAATCAGCCGTTCTTACGCTTGATGAGCAGCGCGGTTCCGGTCAGCGACAGCAGGGCGCTTACGCCGTACAGCGCCACACCGGCGTCAAAGGTCTTGGGAGCGGTGATCGCCGGCTCCGGTGTATTCGGCTTCTCCCGCCGGATCGGGGTGGTGCTATATGTGTAGATGTTCTCGAAGGTCATCTTGTCTACCGGATCGCCCTGAACATCATCGTACGGATGAATCTCAAAAGGCAGCGGCGTTCCGTTCTGATCCTCTCTGGGGTCAAAGTTAACATACCACTTGGCAGTGGAGTACGTCCAGCCGCTATCGCCACTGTCCACCTCACGGACAGAAATACCCTCACTGATATATTTCTGAACATGGTATTCCGGGCCGCCGGCAGGCATAGGCTATGGCGATTGCCGTACATACGAAGACCGTTGGCAGCAGATGCTTGGTGGTTCCTTTCAAGAGACAAGGCCCTCGCTTTCTTCAGGCTATGTCCGCAGACACACCTTAATATATAACATAAAACGCCGCCCGCCGCAACTCTTTCCTGCCGGGTGGGAAAGGAAGAGGGAGGATGCTCATGAGAGTGCTCTCCCTCAGTAAGACTGTCAATATGCTCTTTATAGCGCCGGGAGACTCGCTCCTTAGGCGAGAGGCGGGGCATCATGACGCAGAGGTGAACTCATAGTTCACCCTTTTCCTTCCGCGCCATAAGCCAGACTGTCATATCCCACAAAGTCTCCTCCATTGGGCGCGGCTGATATGCGAAGCATTTCGATGCTGCGGCATGACTGAATTGCCCGTTTGAGGCAAGAACGGCAACGGAATAGGGAGTGAAAAACAGTGGCTTTCGATCCTTCAGACTCCGGCGTTCGTAGTATGGGGCCGCCAACTTTGCAAGACCCAATGGCAGACAGATGGGGTGATACTTCAGCTTTGCGGCCTTTCCGACAAGCTGAAGCATCTTGCGAATTGTAATATAGTGGCCGGACAGAATGTAGCCCTTGCCGGGCTCTCCGCTTTCGGAGCAGGCCAGAATACCTTTTGCAACATCCCGTACATCCACAAAGTCATACCCGCCGCGAACAGCAAAGGGCAACTTCCCGGCCAGAAAAGACTTTGCCATTGAGGTGAAACTCCCTCCCTGTATGTCGCCTGGGCCGATGATGCCGGAGGGAAAGACAATGCTGGCATTCAGCCCACGCTCTGCCGCGTCGAAGACCAGTTCGGTTGCGGCCGCCTTGCTCTTTGCGTAATCGCCGTCTACAAGACCCGGGGAGAAGTCACAGCTTTCCGTGATAACGCAGCCCTCTGGTTTTTCCGGTATGGCATGGACGGAGCTGACATGGATTAACTTTCCCACATTGTGCTCTAAACATTGCCGGAGGATTCTCCATGTTCCGCCCACATTGACCTGATAGAGTTTCGGGCCGGGTCTGGACGCGACAGAGACGATACCCGCGCAGTGAATCACACAGGTACGGCTATCGGCATCCACAAAGAAGTCTGCAAGTGAGTTTTTATCACACACATCGCCGACGATGGTATGGACTTCCTTCGGGAGCAGGTTGATATAGGGGTCGTTATGCAGCACAAGTGCACGCACCTGAGCGTCGTGGTGTACCAGCTCCTCCACAACAGTTCTGCCGAGAAAGCCGGTGGCACCTGTAATGAGATATTTATCGTACATCTAAAAAGTCTCCTCTCAAAATAGGCATACAGATGTTGATTATCTTTCACGAGTATAGTATACTTAAAGTGAAAAGTAGAAACAATCAGCACTTGCCGTACAACTGAAATAAAATCAACACAGCATACCAAAGTGTTGATGAACGTTATAATCTTTTTGAAGGAGATTTCTGGATGGAGAAACTGGATGCAAGGAAACGCTATACACAAATGATACTCAAGCAGTCTTTTTTGAAGCTGCTGAGGGAGAAACCGGTCAATAAAATCACAGTAAAGGAGCTCTGCGAACTATCCCAGATCAACCGGGCTACTTTCTATACCCATTACAGCGACTGCTTTGCACTGCTGGAGAGCATCGAGAATGAGCTCATTGATGAGTTTGAGAAATCCCTTCGCTATGTCAATTCCTTTGATGTAACGGCTCTAATTGAAGCCCTCTATGACATGGTCGATCAAAATCAGGAAGCCTGCCGGACACTCGTTCTGGGGAATACCAGTTCGACTGTCATTGCGAAAATGATCGCTTTGGCGAAAACCGACAGCCTTGCTTATTGGCACAGGGAATTGCCGAAGGCCAGTGAAACCGAGTTGGAGATGATGTATACGCATCTTTCCAACGGCTTGATGCATGTTATTGTAGAGGGTTATGACAAGTACAGCAAGGAGGAAATGATCCGCTTCGTCAGTCAGGTAGTGAAGGTTAGCCTTTTGCTGTTCCGATAAAAGAATGCTCGCAAGAAGGAACTTCTCAAGACTGCTACACTGTGGATGCTGAAAAAAGACGCAGTATCAGCTCAGCCGCCATCTGCTCGCTATGGAGGGCCTTTGTCTGGTGCCTCGGAGGGTGGAAATTAAAAAGGGAGGATATCCGGGTGCCGGTGTATCTGTCAGATAGGACGGAGCAGGTAACTGCGGAAATTCAGATCCGCACGATTGCTATGGACTTTTGGGCCAGTCTAGAGCACGATATTCGGTATAAGGTAGATAAGACAAAGTTGCCGGAGGGCATCAACGAGGAAATGCTTGAATGCGCGGGCAAGATCGCCGAAATTGACCGACAGATGCAGGAGATGTATCGGAGGATCAAATCCGCTCAAGGAAATATGGATTGTTAGGGGATATCAAATCTTTAATAAGCGACATACGCAAAAAGGCACTGTACCTTTTCAGTGATGCTTGTACAGTGCCTTGGTTACTTATAGAATTCTATCATGATTCTCTACTGGGGCGGCTTGAGTGTCACGGCGCAGAGCCGCCTCGCGCAAAATGATCTCTCGCTCGGAAAACGGAATCTTCTCGCCGTTGATTAGCTGATAGGTTTCGTGACCCTTTCCGGCACAGAGAATGATGTCACCCGTCTCTGCCATGTGTACTGCTGCACGAACGGCGTCTTTTCTATCCTCAAAAAGCAGATAGGGCTTCGTTTGATCGTAGTAGGACAGGATCTCCCGGTTGATCTCATTGGGATCTTCAGTGTCCGGATTGTCTGCCGTAATGATTGCAAAATCGGCGTATTTTCCAGCCGCCTCACCCAGCTCTTTGCGGCGCTTTTTTGTCCGGCATCCGACAGAGCCGAGCAGACATATCAGCCGATGGGGATGGTATGTCCGAAGAGCCTGAAGCGCATTTTCAAGGCTGAACCCATTGTGCGCATAGTCAAGGACAAAGGTCACTCCCGGCAGTGCGTCCACCACCTCAAAGCGTCCGGGGACGGAAAGCGTCTGCAGAATCTGGGCGGCGTCTGCCGCCGACACACCGTAAATTGAGGCTGCCGCAATGGCGCCCAGCCCATTATACACGGAAAGCTCTCCGGGAGCGCAAAGCCTGACGGCGGTATTCCCACCCTGTGAAACACAGGTAAAGTCGATGCCCAGCGCAGCTTTTCCGCGAAAGGGACGGGTTTCCGCGGCAGTGAACCGGCAATGGTCGGACAGGGGCTGGTGCAGAGAAAAACCAATGAAATCCGTGTTCTCGCCCGGATTCCCAACGACAGCCCTCCAATGGGAATCGTCGAGATTGCAGACAATGTGTTCCGGCGCAAAATCGCGGAACAGTCGTGCCTTCGCCGCTCGATAGGCGGCAAACGAGGGATGCTCCACCTCTCCTATATGGTCATCTGCCAGATTCGTAAACAAGCAGGTATCGAAGCGGACGCCCTCCACTCTGTGTGTGGCCAGCGCTTGCGAGGAAACCTCCATTACCACATGTGTGATGCCACGATCCACCATCATGCGAAAATAGCGGTGAAGCTCACTGCTTTCCGGTGTCGTGTTGACGGTATCAAACCAATCCTTTTCCATCAGCACGCCATTGGAGCCGACATACGCACACGGAAAGCCGCAGCCAGAGAGAATCTCCCGCAGGAAAAATGCCGTTGTTGTTTTGCCCTTGGTTCCGGTAATGCCGATAACGGTCAGCTTCTCCGCAGGGCGGCCATAGAATGACGCCGACAGACAGGCTAGCGCGTGGCGCGGATTCTCCACAAGTATCTGCACCGCGTCTTCCGGGAGCGAGACAAGCCTACGGCTGCATACAAAAGCACGGCAGCCGGCGGCATAGGCAAGCGGCGCGAAGCGGTGTCCGTCCGCATGAGCGCCGGGCAGGCAGAAGAACAGAGAACCGGCAGAGACGCGGCGGGAATCGTAGTCGATGGAATGAATCTGCTGCTCCATTTGGCCAGACAGAAACGCCTCGGCAATAGGGCGGTCAGAGACAGAAAGAACAGGGTAGTCCTTGAGTATGGAGGAAAGCTTCATGGTTTCAAATCCTTTTGTGTGGCAGGGTTGGCTTACGAACAGACAAGCTTTAGAGCTACGGCTTGGTACGAAGCAGATATATACGCCCAAGGAAATCAGGCGCCCTCTGTAATATCGGCGAAATATTGCCTTTTCCGGCATATCAAAGATGGTGACTTGATGTGTCTTGCTAAGTATTCTAAGTCTATCAGCTTTTTCTTATCCCGTCAATCGCTTTTGAAATCAGCCATCCTTGGCAAAGCTCAACAATCACGGAACTTCTCATGTAGGTTTTGTGAAGATGCAGTCCGCTGAAAAAACGTGGGAACATGGAGACACAAGTATCCGTCCAAACAAGTAAAAGAATCTCAAGCATAAAAAGAAGGTGTAAGAAAATGAACGATGGATAGTTCTATAAAGACACCGATAAAGGCCAATCAGGACCAACTGATAATGGGCCATCTTCTGGAGCCGATTGCCGCCTATTGGTATCAGCAGAAAACCGGCAATACGGTCTATGACGATACCAATTTCTATCAGCACGCAGATCATCCATGGGCGCTTGCGGATTTTGACCTCCGCTTCGTGCGAAAGGAGGATTTGCTTTCTGCGTTCAGCAAGGACATCCGTCCGTTGATGCTGAACTGTCCGCCGTGCCATATCCAGCAGCTCCCCGATCTCTCGGTCGCTCATGTCCATGAAGTAAGACAGCAGGATCACGTCGTGCTTCTCCCGCAGGAGCTTGGCCAGCGCCGCCGCAAGGCGGTCATCGTTGACGGGGATGTGGTATCCACACACTTCAAATTCAACGGAGTGAACGTCCTAGCAGCAAAGCTTCGCAAGAAGCTCCGAAGGCAGCTCCGAGAAACTGCACTCCCGCACCCTATGGCGCACCTCTGACCGCTGCATATCCACGTTTTCCTGACGCAGTATCTTCTTACAATAGCTGTTGAATATGTGCAGAACGCGCTCTTTCTGGTTCCAGGGAAGCTTCAAAGCGTCATCCTCTTTTGCTGCCGGGAAAGGGTTCTCTCTTTCCCTCTTACTAAATACTCCGTTTGAAGTGATCCGTTTTGGCCAACTTTTTGAAAAATTTTTCTTCTTTTTCACGGCGTTTTTCCTCCATTCCGTCATTTTGAAAAATTCGCAAATGACGGAAACGGAGGGCTACGGCAGCGAGGGAAAAAACGGCAGCTTTGTGTGACTTGAGTATGCAGTACTGCGGTAGATAGATAAAAGGAGGCGTGAAAACTTCACGCCTTCTTTTATACTCGTAAGCTTATCACCGATTGCACAACCGCATCCCCTGTCAGCTCACTGGTTCGGTAAATCTTCTGGCAAAAGGGCTCCAAGCTGAAACCCATGCCAGCTCGTCCTTTGTCCAACAAAATACCTGTTACCGTAAAATGATACGCGGCCTGCGATGCCTGCAATTCCTGCTGACAGCCATCGGACAACGCGCATTCGCTATCTGTGATGAAAACCACATCGGCCTTTTCAAAGCCCTCCGACTCCATCAACCGGATTGCCTCCCGGATGGGGCGTTCAAAGTTTGTACCGCCGCCGAGAAATGTCTCCGCCGCAGACAACTTATCCTCCAGCGTATATTCACCCGGGCGGAATATGTCCACTTGACAACTGCTGCTTCCGGCAAAATGGATCAGCGCAAAGCTCCGGTGGCTCTCCGCGGCGATCTCCAACAGGGTCATGGCCACCGCCTTACCCCATGCCGCAGCTTCGCCTTCGGTGGAACCAGACTCATCCAGACAGCAGATAATAACTGAGGTCATATTCAGACAGACATCGCAGATTTGCGGACTGACCACCAGTAGGAAAGAAAAGACAAAGGTGCGGGTGAACAGCAGCTTGGGATCGTCTGCCTCAAAGCCTCCACCGGCCATCATGCTGCGGGTGGCCTGAAACACCAGATTGCCCAGCAGCAGCGCCCAGCCCACACCCAGCATGATCTGCCGGATGGTTGTGATGATAGGCATGTGCGTTTCCAGATAGCCCTACTTGTTGCGATTAAGAAGAGCATCTGCGATGGAATAAAGAAAGAGAGATAGCATGGTTAGAATAGAAGTTCTGAAACCTGGATTCGTGGCTGTTTTCTATCGGTCAAATGATGGTTCTGATGCGACTGGAACGGATGCTACTCCAGTCACCGTACCAGTCAGTACGCCATTCATCACTGTCTTTGCTGGCTAGATAAAAGGCCCGACACCCTACAGTATCGAGCCTTTCATATTAGAATTATCGTAATTCGACCAGTTTCAAGTCGCACCCCAGTGCCTCGGCAACTTTCATCAGAGTGTCGAGCTGGGGTATTGCTCTCTTGCTCTCAAGCCTTGCAATAACGCTTTGGGTAAGAGATGCGGCTTCAGCCAGCTCTTTCTGCGTCATACCTTGGTTGTGACGTCGTTCAATCAGCATATCAATGATAGCGGCGCATTTTTCAGGCACGGGCAGTCCCTCCCATCGGAACGCTGTCAATATAGCAGCTATCCGGACAAAGGTCTACCTTGTTGTTCCAAACCGTCTCACTATCCACGGCAGGGTCAATATCCCACGATACACAATGCTGTGCATCCAGATATACTCTTTTGAAATTGGCAATGTCACAGAACGGCTCGAATACCGTTCCTTTCATAAGCATGGGTTTTACGTCCAGTAGCCGACGTTCTCCGTTATCAAAGCTGAGTATCAGCGTAAAATCATCATTCGGTGTTACGCTCACAATTTTGCGACGTCCATTTGCGTAATACTTGGCTGTGGGCAGATCAAATCCCTTTGACAGATAGTATTCTTCGGTTCTCGCCATGCTTGCCACCTCCTAAAACTTATTTAAGCGGCTCGATTGCAAACAGTTCCTGCTTCTGTTTAGCTAATTCCCAGTTTTCCTTGAGTTCTTCCTGATGGAACGCTGCCCAACCCAGCAGCATCTTCAACTGCTTGGACGGCATTGAGCCTTCTAACACTTCGATTTCATTGATAGAGACCAAAACCTCGTCACCGCCGTAAAACGCATGGAAGTGCGGCGGAAGGTGGTCGCTCCAATAGATACAAATTTTGATTCCTCTGAACGTACAGATTGTAGGCATCTGCTATCATCTCCTTTATAGTTTGAGTATAGCGCATTCACTATACTTGGTCAATAGCGAATATGCTATTAGAGACATTCTGGCTTACTGCGAATTATCAAACACAATGTTGTTGTAAGGCTATAGGTTAAAAGCGGTGGCTAGGCGCACATCCCGGCCTGACGGATCTGTTTCTCACGCAGGCGCGGCATGAGCAGCAGCTGCGCCAGCTCCTTACCGCCGACGAGATCAGAACGGAGGCTGCACGGCTGCTGGGTAAGCTGCAAGAGCCTGTGCAGCCCAACAGCCCCGGCGGTACGCACTTCATCGCAGAGCTTTCCCCGGACTTTGCGGCAAGGGCCAACAGCCGCGACACGGCGGAGCTGCAAAAGCTGCTGCCCTTCCGTTCCCGCGCCCTCTCCAACCTGAAAGACCGTAAGGGCGTGTTTGCCGTCATCTCCAAGGAGGAGGACCGCACCCGGCCGCTCCGCAGCCGGAAGCCCTCCGTCCGCTCCAAGCTGCAACAGGCGGCGGATGCGCAGAAGCCCCCCGCTGCCAAGAGCAGGGAGCCGGAGCGCTGATATGGCGAAGCAGAAGCGGGACGTGCTGCTCAAGGTCCGCGTGACGCCGGAGGAGCAGGAGCTCATTCGTCAGAAGATGGCGCTGCTCGGCACGGACAACATGGCGGCGTACATGAGAAAGATGGCCATTGACGGCTATGTAGTAAAGCTCGACCTGCCGGAGCTGCGGGAGCTGGTTTCGCTGCTTCGGTATTCCTCCAACAACCTCAATCAGCTTGCGCGGCGGGTGCATGAAATAGGGCGCGTTTACGCTGCGGATATGGATGATATACTCCAAAATCAGGAGCGGATCTGGCAGGCGGCAAGCGGTATCCTGTCCCGCCTTGCTGGCATCCGATATACTGGTCATCGTCAGGGATCACTCTGCCCTTGATGGCGTTGCTGACCGCTTTCCAGCCCTTGTTGTCCTGGTCAAAAATGTGGCGGCCATCCACATCGCTGTATTCCTCAATCACCAGCAGCGCGCTTTTGAAATGGGGGAGCTGCCCACCGCAGGCTTCATAGGCGTCCAGCAGCTCCACCAAGGTTTCCGTCAGCCATGTAGGTTGATTATTCAAAAGCCAGCGAGAATGCCGGCCGCATATATTCCTGTGCGTTTCGGCTTAATCCGCATTTTGATGCCAAGCTGCTCCAGTTTTCTCGGACGGTTTTCAGGATATCCGCTGCCATGGCTGTCGCGTCCTTGGTACTGATCTCACAATACGGTGCAATCTCCAGCGCAAGCTCAGGGGAGATCGTCGCATCGTTCTCGTTTACACAGAGGGATAGTTCGTCACCTTCCGGGACAGGGTTTACATCGTACAAGGGGGAGAGATGCCAACCATCCGCCTTGAGGATAAAGCCGTGGTTTCTCATATGGTCATCCGTATTGGACACGGCCATGTTGAATACAATCCGCTTCCATAGCTCCGTCAAATCTCTTTTAGGAGCAGCACCGTTGGCTTTGATAAAAGATACCAGTTCGAGATAACTGGACCCGTCCGCTGCCGAGGCACCGTCGGTCTTGCCGAGCAATGTCATGGCTGACGCGAAATGGATCCGCGCAGCACCATTCCGGTCAAACCTTCGGACAAGGAAGGTGCTGCCGTACTTGGAGAAGTCGATCAACATGAACTCTGGAACATCCAGACCGCAAAGTCTTGCAAGGTCATGGGTGACCTTTTCCCACGCGCCCACGTTGACATCGTCGTGCTTGGAAGGAAACTTGGCGATCCATAGATTCCCCTTTGTATCCAGAACGGTAGCTTTCGGACGAGCGCCGCCCAGCGAGGAACCGGGTTTGATGAGTTGATTGATCCATTTCTGCTCAAGGCCGGACTCATCGTTTTCAAATTGACGAGAGGCTTCTTCCAGCGTTCGCAGGCTGGTCCAGGGGGGCGTCGGGGTTTCCGAATCATCCGAAAGAAACGGCCCGTCTTTGTCCAGCTTGAAACGGATAGCTCCCATCCGAGTCTCGTCGTAGACGCCCATCAGGAAGTCACTGTCTAAGAGCTTTCGAGGCTTCCGGCCTTCCTGTTCAGCCACTATTCTTTCTCTGCGCGTCATCAACAGACGACCCCAGCGGTCAGGGGAAGAGTCGGCGAAAAGGCCGAACACATTTTTTTCGCCAGTGGGATACTGCCTACCGGCATACAGTTGAAGATCTGGGTCGAGATACATATAGTTTGAACTGCTTTTTAACCAGTCAGCATCATACTCAAAGGAGTAGCTCTCACGACCACGAACATTCTCCACGAAGAGCGTTCCCAGAAAGTTCGGCTCTGTAGATTTGAAGTTCTCATAGACATAAATTACTTTTTGGCCTGACGCCATGGTTAATCACCTCCATTTCGTGGTGATCTCTTCCGAGTGGTAAGTTCAAGATCTTGGAGCTTACGCCCCAGCTCGTCATCCTTTGCAACGAGCAGAAGGTCTTTATCCATGTTGTTCAGCGCATGGAGAACTGCGGCATAGATCCCAATCGCAACAGAGGGGGTTCCCTTTTCCACATTCCACACTGTGGCGCGGCTTACGCCAGCTCTTTCCGCAACTAATTCAGCAGACAAATGCCGTCGTAATCTGGCAAGTTTGATCTGCTCCCCGAGCTGCTCCAAAATACTCTGCGTCTGCGGCAGCACGGCAACACTCTTTCGCCCCATTCTGTACACCACCTCTACATTATCATTGTGTTTGTTATTATAGACGATGTACATTAAATTGTCAATAAATAAAGACGCTAAATGATGTAGATTGTAACAAGCTGCCTATTACTTCATTGTGTGCATACCTTTTCGCCGGTATGTATCTAACTCTATCACCTGGTATCGACGATAGCTCTGCCCCTTATTATTCTAACCGGTGCGGTTGACAATGATGATTAGAATGGTTAGAATGGAGTTGAGAGGTGAACAGAAATAGCATTTGTATTGTAGGCTGTCAACTGACCAGCTATTGTGATAGGTGATACCACCCAAGTTACCAGAGCCGCTTTTATCCGGAGGGAGTTGCGCGTTTATGTGCAACTCCCTTTAGAAACTCCAGAAACATCTCCTCCAATTCCGCCTCGCTGCCGATTTGTTCTAAGTACGGCGCAAACTTCCTACGGTCGAAGGTGATTTTCTTAGACGGCGCGGAATGCTTCTTATCTGCGGCAGCACGGGCTTCCCGCCATGCGGCGTAGATGGCCTGCTTATCCGCTGTGGGCGGCGGGCATTTCTGCGTGATGTGGTTCAGGGTGGCTTTGCTCAGCCGATACCCTTCAATGCGGCACATCTCTACAAATGCCTCCTGTGAGGTTTCATCGTAGTCGGCGATCATATCCGCACAGCTCAACGGCAAGTGCCGGGGATCGCTTTCCAGAATATCCGCCAGCGGCGGGATCAGACCTGCCAGCTTGACAGCCTTGCGGATCTCATATTCTGTAACGCCAAAAAAATCTGCTACGATTTCACGGGCATTGTACCTTTGGCGATTTTCGCCAAAGGTTTCCGGTGCCGCATTGCGTTGCCCGTTCCGGTTCTTGGCCTCCAGCATAGCCTTGTATGCTTTGCCACGTTCGATAATGGTCAGTTCCTGCCGCCGCAGCAAATTGGTGGCTGTGGCAATGATGATAGCGCGGGCATCGTTGGCCGCAACGACCTCAGCAGGAATTGTGTCATGCCCGGCCATACGCCATGCGGCGGTGCGATTGTGTCCGGCCAGAATCTCATATTCATCACTGTTGGGGATACTCCTGACAATAATGCGCTCCAGCAAGCCCTGCTCAAGAAGCTGCTGGGCAAATGCCCGCAGTTTTTCCGGGGAATATGGGTGAAATCCAATATCGGTGGTAAAAAAGGGACGCAGCTTATCTAGCGGAAGCTCACGGATCGTAGAAGCTGCCGTGGGAAGCGGGTCGATAAGGCTTTCATAGGCCCTGTTGCCGATCTCCATTTCTGAGACCTGCTGGGCAGCGCTCATGCGCTGCTTCAGCAGGTCTTTCATGTTGCTGCCCTTAGCCAAGCGACAACACCTCCCGCGCCAGACTGCGGTAGGACTCCGCGGCGGGGTTCTTCGGTGCGTAGTCCAGAATACTCATACCGGCGGCAGGGCATTCCGCCACCTTGATGGTCTGCTCAATGGGGCGCTCAAACACATGAAACGCCTCACCGTAGACTTCGCCGACTGTTGCCCGAACGCTCTGGCAGAGCTGTGGACGGGATTGATACATGGTCAGCAGGATGCCGGCGATTTTAAGTGTGGGATTGAAGTGGGCCTGCACCGTGCGCACCAGCTCCAGCACATCGGGGATACCCTCGCTGGCAAGGTAGTGGGCCTGCACAGGGATGATGCAGTAATCCGCGGCTGTCAGCGCGTTGACCGTCAGCAGTTCGTGCTTCAGCCCGCAGTCGATGATGATGTAGCGATAGGTGTCGCGCAAGGCGTCTATGATATGCTTGAGCATTGCTTCGCAGCTGCGGCCGCTGTCACCATAGGGCTGATACTGGGATAGCTGCATGATTTGCAGCCGGGCCGCGGCATCTGCCAGCCTGCGATTGGCGGGAATAATGTCCATGCCGGTATCGCTATGTAAAATGGCCTTTTGCAGATGCTGCGCAATGTCCTCTGGATAGTCGATGGCCGCCAGCAGCAGGGAAGCCAGTGTGTGCTTCATTTCACCGGCGGTATAACCCAGCGCCGCAGTCAGATTTCCCTGCGGGTCGTTGTCAATGAGTAAGACCTTCTGCCCTTCAGCGGCCAGTGCGGCGCCCAGGTTCAAGGCCGTCGTTGTTTTGCCAACACCGCCCTTGGAATTTGTAATGGCTATGATAGTTGAATCCTTCATAAAAAGAAGCTCCCTTCAAAAATGAGACCTGAATCGATCTGCTTGAGATGATCACCTCCCTTGGGCAGCTGCGGTAGATTTCGTATTGTGCAAATACGGTCTATTTCATGTCAGTGAAAATAGGGACAACGCCAGAAACCCTTGTAAAATCAAGGCTTTCCCGTGTTGTCCCTATTATATATCACTCACATCCCCTGCACGATGCCGCCGGTGGCGGCCAGAAGCTGGGGATCCGTCACCCGCAGCATCAGGTTGCGGGTATCCTGGCCGCTGCCGTACAGCCGCAGGATCTCCACCTGATACTCCTTCGTCTCGCTGCCATTGACGGTGGAGAGAATGGCAGCCGGGCCGCACTTGACCTCGCGGGCCGCGGCCACGGGAATGGCCTGTGCCCCGTCGATAAAGCTGCTGTCGGCCACCTTGCCGAAGATGCCGCCGTTGGTGTTGGTCGTCAGGGTGCCCACGTTACGCTGCACCGTGAAGTCGCCCTTCAGCTCGCCGGGATCGCCCTTCTGGCCCTTCTTCACCGCCTTCACCGTGGTCTCCATGATGGAGCCGCTGCTGAGGCTCATGAGCTGGGCCGTGTCCACATCGGTGATGCCGTGGCCCAGGGCGCCGTAGCTGGCGGTCTGGGGATCGTAGTAGGTCAGGGTGCCGATGCCCGCCATGCTGTCACGGATCCACGCACCCAGGCGGTACACGCCGTCACTGCCGCACTGGGGCGTATCCGTGAAGGTGACCAGCCGCTCACCCCGCCGCACCTGCATGGATACCGGCAGACTGCCGTTTTTCTGCAGCAGCGCCTGGAGCTGCTCGGTGGACTGCACCCTGGTGTCGTTGACCTTCAGCAGAAGGTCGCCCACCTTCAGGGTGTCGCTGCCCTCCAGCGACACCACCAGCGCGCCGTCGGCGAACAGTTTGATGCCCACCGCCTTGCCCAGCGGGATCAGGGTGCGCTCTCCTTCCGCCGCCCACGCGGGGGTGATGAGGGAAAACGCCAGCAGACAGGAGAAGAGAAGGGAGAACCATCGTTTTTTTCGCGTCTCATACAAATTGATCACCCTTTCGTGGCAAAGCGCAGGCCGCGCTTTGCCGGATCTGTCACCGGTGACTGGGTTATTTTCTGTCGAAACCGCTCCGCTATGCCCGTTAAAAACAGGCAGCGGCGGCAAAGGATAGAATTCCTTTTTTTGCCAGTGCTTACGGCGCGGAAAAAGCAAATTGACAAAGTATTGTCAAATCGGTATAATGAAGTATCATACATAATAAGGACTATTACATTTACATGCCACAAGGAGGCACAATGGATATTTTTGAAAAATGCTATGCACCGTCCCTGGCCGGCGAGTTGAAGGAAAAGGGTGTGTATCCCTATTTCCACGCCCTGCAGTCCCGGCAGGATGTGGAGGTCACCATGGAGGGCAAGCGCCGCATCATGCTGGGCTCCAACAACTACCTGGGCCTGACCATCCAGCCGGAGGTCGTCGAGGCCGGTGTGAAGGCCTTGGAGCAGTACGGCACCGGCTGCTCCGGCTCCCGCTTCCTCAACGGCACGCTGGAGCTGCATCTGGAGCTGGAGGCGGAGCTGGCCAAGTTCCTGCGGAAGGACGGCATTGTCACCTTCGGCACCGGCTTCCAGTCCAACGTGGGCATCATCTCCGCCCTGGTGGACCGCCACGACTATGTGATCTGCGACAAGGAGAACCACGCCAGCATCTACGCCGGGTGCCAGATGAGCTACGGTAAGATGCTGCGCTACCGCCACAACGACATGGCGGAGCTGGAGCGCATCCTGCAGAAGATCGACGGCAAGAACGGCGTGCTGATCGTCACCGACGGCGTGTTCTCCATGGGCGGCGACATCGCCAAGCTGCCGGAGATCTGCGCCCTGGCCAGGAAGTACGGCGCCCGCGTCATGGTGGACGACGCCCACGGCCTGGGCGTGCTGGGCGAGGGCGGCCGCGGCACCGCCAGCTATTTTGGCCTGGAGGATCAGGTGGACATCTACATGGGCACCTTCTCCAAGTCCCTGGCGTCCCTGGGCGGCTATATGGCGGCCTCTGCCGAGGTGGCGGAGTTTGTGCGCCACGCCTCCCGTCCCTTCATCTTCTCCGCCTCCATCCCGCCCGCCAACTGCGCCACGGCGCTGGCTGCCCTGCGGTATCTGGAGGCACACCCCCGGCTGCCGGAGCGTCTGCGGGATCTGAGCCTGTACGCCCGCAAGGGCTTCACCGACCGGGGCCTCAAGATCCGGGAGAGCGCCCTGGAAGCCCCCACCCCCATCATCCCCCTGTACACCTACGAGACCTATTGGACGCTGGAGGCCGCGGCGGAGATCTACGACCGGGGCGTGTATGTGAACCCCACGCTGCCCCCCGCCACGCCGGAGGGCGAGGCTCTGCTGCGCACCAGCTACATGGCCACCCATACCGAGGCGCTGCTGGACGAGGCCATGGATATCATTGCGGACGTGATGGTGAAGCGCCATGGATAAAAAAGTCGCTATCGTCACCGGAGGCACCTCCGGGATCGGCCGCGCCACGGCGCTGGCCCTGCGGGAGGGCGGCTGGACCGTCTATGAGCTGAGCCGCCGGGCGGAAGGCATGCCGGACATCCCCCACATCGTGGCGGACATCACCAGGGAGGAGACGCTGCGCGCCGCCGTGGATCAGGTGATGGCGGCGGAGGGCCGCATCGACCTGGTGGTGAACAACGCGGGCTTCGGTATCTCCGGCGCCATCGAGTTCACCGACACCCAGGAGGCCCAGCGGCTGTTCGACACCCTGTTTTTCGGCATGGTGCGGATGAACCGCTGCGTGATCCCCATCCTGCGGCAGCAGGGAAGGGGCCGCATCGTCAACATCAGCAGTGTGGCCGCCCCAGTGCCCATCCCCTTCCAGGCGTATTACAGCGCCGGAAAGGCCGCCATCAACGCCTATACCATGGCCCTGGCCAACGAGCTGCGGCCCTTCGGCGTCACCGTGTGCGCCGTCATGCCGGGGGATATCAGAACCGGCTTCACCGCCGCCCGAGAGAAGATCATCGACGGCGATGAGATCTATCAGGGCCGCATCGGCCGCAGCGTGAAGCGGATGGAGCATGACGAGCAGACCGGCATGGATCCCGCCAAGGTGGGCCGCTACATCGCCGCCGTGGCAAGCCGCCAGGGCAATCACCACCCTCTGTACGCCACCCGCATCGACTATAAATTCTTCGTTTTCCTGACGAAGGTGCTGCCTGCCCGGTTTCTGAACTGGCTGATCTATCAGCTCTACGGAAAGTAAGCGATACATACGAAAAACACCGCCCATCCGGGCGGTGTTTTTAATTGTAAATGGTTGTTTATTTATAGAAAAGCCTGCTTTATGGCTTAAAAAAGCTTCGCAGAATTCGCCGCCGCAGCGGCGAACCTGTTTGATCGTTTTTTGCCGCAGTATGTATGTGGCAAAAAACACTTTGCGCGGAGAGCGTGTTCATTCGCACACAAAGTGGGCGAATGAATGCGGGGCGGAGTGAATCCTATCCAGACAAAAAAGCATAGCTTTTTTGTCAAGCTGCAAGGAAGCCGCCCCTTGGGGCGGCTTCCTTGCAAGATTATAGCGCCTTCGTCCGCTCATAGGCGGCGATGACGGCGTCCATGGCGGCGGCTCGAAAGCCATGCTCCTCCAGTGCCCGGACGCCCGCAATGGTGGTGCCGCCGGGGGAGCAGACAGCATCCTTCAGTGCGCCGGTGTGATCATCGGAGGCCAGCGCCAGCTTCGCCGCGCCCAGCAGCATCTGGGCGGCGTAGCGCTGGGCCTTGGCACGGGGCAGGCCCGCGTATACCGCGCCGTCCGCCAGCCCCTCCAGGAACAGATAAGCGAACGCCCCGCCGCAGCCGGCCACGGCGCTGCCCGCGTCCATCAGCTTTTCCTCCAGCTCCTCCAGCAGGCCGGAGCAGTGCAGCAGGGAGACAAAGCCCTCCCGCTGGGCCTCCGTCACGTTGTCGGAGCAGCAGTACATGGTGACGCCCTCGCCCACCGCCACGGCGGTGTTGGGCATGATGCGGATGACGGGATAGTCGCCGCCCGCCATCTCCCGGATGCGCTGGATGGTCAGGCCCGCCGCCATGCTCAGCAGCACGAAGGGGGTGGTGCGCTCCTTCAGGGCGGGCGCGATCTCCGCAAGCATCCCGGCCATCATCTGGGGCTTGACCCCCAGCAGGATGTAGTCGCACTCACGGGCGACGGTCAGGTTATCCGCCACGGAGGCGCCGATCTCGTCGGCCAGCCGCGCGGCCTTTTCCGGTGTCCGGTTGGCCAGCACGATGCTGCTGCTGCGCACCTCCACCGTTTTGGCGGCGGCACGGGCCAGCGCGCCGCCCATATTGCCGGTGCCAATGAATCCGTAGGTCATAAATACCCCTCTTTTCTATAAGTAAATAATTGTTTTGTAAGCACGATCACATAAAACGACACAGTAAAATGGGCAGCAGGATCGCCGGGACCATGTTCAGGATCCGCAGCTTGGTGATGCCCAGCAGGTTCAGGCTGATGCCCACGATCAGCAGGGAGCCCACGAAGGTGATCTCGTTGACCACCGCCTCGCCCAGATAGGGCGCCACCACCGAGGCCAGCAGGGCGATGGAGCCCTCTACCGCGAAGACCATCAGGCCGGACAGGGCCACGCCCAGTCCCAGGGTGGAGGCGAACACGATCGACGCCACGCCGTCGATGACCGATTTGGAGAACAGCAGGTCGTGCTGGTGCTGCAGGCCGCTCTGCAGCGGGCCCATAACGGCCAGCGCGCCGATGGCGAACACCAGTGAGCCGGTGACGAACCCCTCGGTGACGCGGCTGCCGGAGAACCGCTTCTGCAGATTCTCGCCCAGCTTATTGACGGCGGCGTCGATGTTCAGCAGCTCACCGATGATGGTGCCGATGACCATGGAGATGATGGGGATCAGGGCGTTGCTGCTTTTCAGCAGGCCCGGCACCGCGATGCCGATGGTCATCAGCGACAGCGCCGCCATCACGGAAGTCCGCAGCCGCTCCGGCAGCAGCTTTCCGGCGAACATGCCCACCAGGCCGCCCACCACGATGGCGCCGCCGTTGACAAGAGAACCCAATAGGATCATGGGATCAGCCCTCCTTCGTTCAATAGATCCTGTACCACCGTGCCCGCCATCAGCAGGCCCGCCACGGAGGGCACCCACGATACGCTGGCGGGGACGCTGCGCCGTCCCGGAGGCGGCGTCTCCAACTGCTGTGTCTCGCCGGGCTGCTCGGGGCTGAACACCACCTTCAGGTGGTGGATGTCCCGGGCGCGCAGCTCCTTGCGCATGACGCGGGCCAGGGGACAGCCGGAGGTCCTGGCGATGTCGGTGATGGTCAGCAGCTCCGGGTGCAGCTTGTTGCCGGTGCCCAGGGCCGTCAGAATGGGGATGCGCCGCTGCCGCGCCTGTCCGATCAGATCCAGCTTGCAGCTCACCAGGTCGATGGCATCCACGATGTAGTCGTACCGGGCGGCGAAAAAGTCCTCCCGGTGAGCGGCGTCGTAGATACCCACGATGGGGTGCACCACCGTGTCGGGACAGATATCCCGGCAGCGGGCGGCGGCGGCCTCCGCCTTGGAAAGGCCCACAGTGGAGTGAAGAGCGTAGAGCTGGCGGTTGATGTTGGTGACGGACACGGTGTCGCCGTCGATGAGGGTCAGCTCCCCCACACCGGCGCGGCACAGGGCCTCCGTCACATAGCTGCCTACGCCGCCCAGGCCGAACACCGCCACATGGCTGCGCCGCAGTTTATCCAGAGCCTCACCGCCCAAGATCATTTCCGTTCTCAAAAATTCTTCACGTCTCATTTTATTGCGGCATAATCGCGGAAGGACCGGCGTATGCCGGTCCTTCACAATGGTTGAATAAGCGTCTCTTAATAGCCCACGTACTGCATGCCGGAGCCATCGGTGATGGTCTCGGCGGTGCTCTGCTCGGCCAGCCAGGTGTCGTACGCCTCGTTCTTCAGCGTGTTGGTGGCCTGCACCTTCCAGTAGGGATCGCCGAAGCTGTCCAGATACATGACGTGGCTACCGTAGCTGCTGTCGATCACACCGGCGTCGCCCTCCTTACGGCCATCGGCGAAGCACCAATCCAGGAACTCCTGCACGAAGCTGGTGGACTTGGTGATGCCCTCGTACAGGCCTCCGTTGGCGGTGCTGCCGGTATCGGCGGACAGCTCGGTGGCCATCTGGGCGAACAGCTCTGCGGTGGCACCGTCATCCTGCCACTTCTTCAGGGCATCCTCGGCGTCGTTGTGGGCGGTCTCCTTCAGCGCGGCCAGATCGGCCTCATAGGTCTCGGACGTGCTGTCCAGCGTGGAATCGTCCACCCGGAAGAGGATGTGACGGGCGTTGACCACGTTGTAGTCCTGACGGGCGCGGCTGTGGAACAACACAAAATAGATGGTGGAATCGGTGGTGACCGTATTGGTGTCACCGGCAGCGCGGTCGGCGTCAAACACCCAGTTCATCAGGTCGGTGTCGGCATAGGAACCCTCCTCCTGATGGGTATAGGTGGCGATATCTTCGTAATCGGCGGCGATGGCGTCCAGGGTCTCACCGGCGGCGTAACGCTCGGCAGCGGCAGCGGCGGCATCCTCGGCGGCATTCTTGGCGGCGGCGGTCTCCTCATCGGTGGGCTCCACGGTGTTGCCGTCGGCATCCTTGGTGCTGTCGGCGGTGGCCTTGAAGGAGATGTACTCATAGTCGGCCACGTCGAAGCTGTTCTTGTCCGCTTCATAGCAGGCTTCCAGCTCATCGTCGGTGTAGCTCAGGCTGTCCACATACTCCTCCTGATAGTGGGAGGCCAGCGCAGTCATCTCATACATTTCCTTGAAGGTGCTGACGGTCATGTTGGAGCCGTACACCAGCTTCAGGTAAGCGGCAAAGGTATAGCCCTGCTGCTTGGCGTAGGTGGTGATGCTGTCGATATCGGCCTGCAGCTCCTCCTGCATGTGGTCATCGAAGGTAGCGCCTTCGGCCTTGGCCTTCTCGCTGAGCAGATAGCTCTGGGCCAGATTCTTCTTGGCGGTGTCCTTCAGGAAGGCGTCCCAGGTCATGTCCTCCTCGGAGGTGACGCCCAACAGCATCTTGGCCATGGCGTTCAGATTCTGGCTCTTCATGGAGCTGCTGCTGTCCAGACCCATATAGCTGGAATAGCTGGAGTTTCTGACGTTGTTCAGGGCGTTATAGTAAAAGTAATCCACCTCGGCGGCGGTGAAGTTCTTGCCGTCTACTGTCACGGCGGTGGCGCCCCGCTGGAAAATGCCGGAGTTGTACAGCAACACCACGGCGGCCACGATGACAAACAGGACGGCTACGCCGCCGTAGATCAGCTTGTTCTTTTTCCGCTCGGCAGCTTCCTTCTGCTCCCGCTCTACGCGAGGATCGACATGACCCTGAGCAGCCAGCTCCTGGCGGTTTTTCTTTTCTCTGGATGCACTCATTTGTTTTTCAGTCCTCTCAAGTGATAGGCGCAATACGCCCTTGGTCGTAAAATACCTACCTATTATACCGTAGTTTTGCCGAATGTGCAAGTATTATATTTCGAAAGGCAGAAAATGGGTATTTCACGGGTTTTTCACCGTTATAGCGCTTCAAAATGATACCGGGGCTTGCCCAGGCTCTTTTTGCCATACTCGATGGCCGCGGCGGGGCAATAGCAGATGCAGGCCATGCAGTGGGTGCAGCTTCCGCCCCAGACGGGTCGTCCGTTTTGCAGGGTGATGTTGTTGGTGGGGCAGCGGGCTGCGCACTGGCCGCAGCCCACGCAGGCGTCCGATACGGTGAAGGCCTCCGCCTTCACGAAGCAGGAATAGAAGATAGGATTCACCGGGCCGCTCATGAAGCGGTCATAGAGGTTATCGCGGGTGGGCGGAAATGCTGTCCCCGCCCGGACGGCGGCGATGGCCCGGTCAATATCCGGCTCTGCCCTGGCCACGATCTGCCGGGCCTCCTCCGCCTGTGGCGCGTTGAACATGGCGATGTAGTTCTCCGGCATGATGATCTGCGCCGTGCCCATGCAGGTCAGGTGCTTTTCCTGACAGAGTGCGCGGTTGTACTTGTCGGCGCTGCCGATCTCGCTGCCGCAGGTCATAACGAACCACGCCTGCGCTGTGCCGGTCAGCGCCGTGCGCAGCAGCCAGTCCTGGACGATCCGGGGGATACGCCAGGCGTAGGTGGGCGTGACGATGATGAGCCGCGCACCGGTCTCCACCGGGGCGGTGTCGCCCGCCTTGATGCGGTCATTCATATTGCAGAGCGGCTCGTGCAGGGCGTCCGCCATGCGCCGGGCCACATATCTGCTGTTGCCGGTGCCGGAAAAATACAGGATCATATCAATACCCCCTCACAGTGGTCGATCTCGTGCTGGATGATCTCCGCCGTCCAGCCGGTAAAGGTCTTGCGCCGTGTCTGGAGCTTCTCGTTCTGCCACTGTACCTTGATGGTCTGGAACCGCTTCACCTTCCGGCGGCCGGTGAGCGACAGGCAGCCCTCCTCGGCCTCATAGGGGCCGTCGTGCTTCACGATAACGGGGTTGAACATGACCTGATACTTCCCGTCATCGTCAAAGACGATGATGCGCTTGTTGACGCCGATCATGTTGGCGGCCATGCCTACGCAGCCCTCCCTGTGGGCGGCCAGCGTGTCCAGCAGATCCTGTGCCGTGTCGAGATCCTCCGCTGTGGCGGTCTCGGCCTTCTGGGCCAGAAATGCCTCGTCCTTACAGATATCACGGATCATATGTCATCCTCCCGCATGGTGTTTTTCTTCGGCGCACAGCCGACGCTTTATGCTATTATGATACCGCTGCCGAAGGGAAAAAGCAACCTTCCGGGCGGAGATCACGGAGGATTCCTGCTTGGAGGCACAAATCCTTGCCGCCGGACGGTACTTTTGCTATAATATGAACTGTGTAAAGAACCGGAAGGGGAGAACGATCATGGAAATGCGGCGCTATATCAGGCACTCCAACGGCTGGTGGTGGCTTGCCGCCGTGTGTATGGCCATCGCCGTATGCTGCGCGGTAAAGGCCGCGCAGGTGCAGAAGGACAGGGAAGCGATGGCCCCGGCGCCGCTGGTGGTGGGCGAAGAGCGGGCGGGGGATTACCGCTATATTGACGCGGTGTACATGACCGACTGGGTCTATCGGGTGACGGACAGAAGCGGCCGGAAGAAGACTTTTTTACTTCGCCGGGGATGCTGACGGCTACGTCTATCTGGTGCGGCTGGGCGACGGGCAGTACGCGGCATTTGCGGCTATGCCGGACGAATTGCCGGTTCGCCTGGCGGGCGTGCTCTGCACCGTGCCGAAGGCATATCTTCCCGATCTTGCGGAGGTCGACGGCTCCACTGTCGAGGAGTATGTGGATTACTACGGCGACTACTACATCGACGCCGCCATGACGCCTGCCGACCTGAATAACGGCTTCCGGACAGGCGCCGTGTCGGCTTTTGCTGTCGGAGTGATCCTCCTGCTCCAGAGCGCTGTATTTTCCGTGCAGTTCAGGAAGGAACTGCGGCGACTGGAAGAGAGGGGACTGCTGGAGCGGGCGGAGTACGCGTTCCAAAACGCCCGGGGCGACCTCTACGGGAATGTGCGGCTCAGTGATACGTTCATTTACGGCAGACACGCCGCGCTGGCGCGGCCCCTGACGGATGTGCTGTGGGTCTATTGGCATGAGAAGACCGGCGCGGTGGATGTGCATCTGCTGACCGCCGATGGCCGCGACTGCATGCTGCGGCTGTCCGGCCAGACGGCCCGCCGCAATGCGGAGGAGATCCTGCAGGCGGTGGCTGCGCGCAATTCCGGCGTGCTGGTGGGCCGGACGCGGGAAAATGGCCTGCGCTACGACCGGCAGGTGCCCCGCATCAGGCAGCAGCGCGTTCGCCGGATCGTGCTCTGGGCCGTATGGCTGGCGGCGGCTGCCGCGGCCTTTGCGGTCTTGGCCCTCACCTGAGCCATCGCGCCGCCGCGGAAAATACGGCCTGATCACATTGACCTCGCCGGCGCTTTCCGCTATAATCGGACTATACATTATATGTGATACACGCTGAACGATAAGGAGGCTGGCCTATGACGAACCGACCTGCGTATCAGGAGATCCATTACGGAGACTGCGCCCACAGACCGGGTATGTACAGCATACTTGTTCCGGGAAAGCGGGGAAGGCTGTTTTCTGTGCTCTATACGGCGGCGGGGGAGGGACCCCATCCCACCGTACTGCTGCTTCACGGCATCCCCGGCTGTGAGCGGAACTTCGACCTGGCCCAAGTTCTGCGTCGCGGAGGCTTCCATGTGATGACCTTCCATTACAGCGGCAGCTGGGGCAGCGACGGCGATTACTCGCTGGCCAACGATCTGGAGGACGCTCACACGGTGCTGGACTTCATTCTGCAGAGCGAGACCTACGGCATAGACAAGTCGCGCGTCTATGCGGTAGGCCACAGCCTGGGCGGCTTCGTCTGCGGACAGCTGACGGCGGCGCGCCAGGAGATCAGTGCGGCGGTGCTGCTGATGCCCTGCGATATCGGGCGGATGCCGAAGATCGCCCAGGAGGATCCCGTGGCCTTCCGGGCCATCCGTAAGGAGCTGGAGGAGAGCGGCGGCTGGCTCAATGGCACCAGCGGCGAAGCCCTGTGGCAGGAGGCCCGGGCCCACAGCAACGATTACTGCCTGGAGAGCGCAGCGCAGGCGCTGGCGCACAAGCCGGTGCTCTGCGTCGGCGGCACGCTGGATACCTGCACGCCCCTGGCCATGCACTGCGAGCCCTTGGCCAGGGCGGTAAAGGCAGCGGGCGGAACCGCCTTCCGGATGCAGTACTTCACCACCGACCACGTCTTTTCGGATTATCGTCTCACGGTGGCGGAAGAGGTGACGGCCTTTCTGCAGGCGGAAGCCGCGAAAACGGAATAATAGAAAGCCCCCGCTTTTCACGCCTCAACACGAGGAATGAAAAGCGGGGGCTTGTGCGTCAGATCTCCGCGTCCTCCCGTGCGGTGGAGATCTTGATGACCACCGCTGTTTTCGCGCCGTTGTTCCAGATGGAGTGGGGCGTCATGCCGTCCACAAAGACCGACTGATCCTTTCCGGCGATGATCTCCCTGTCGCCGGTGACGATCCGCACCTCGCCGTCCACCACGATGAAGATGTGGTTGTCGCTGTGGGTGTGGTTGTTTTCCGGGCCGCCGCCGTTTTCCAAAATGTACGCGATGGCGCCCCACTGGATACGGCCCATCTCGTTGAACAGCTTCTTGGTCAGAAAGCCCTTGTGGCCCTCCGGTGTGATAAATGTGTTTTCCATAGGTGTTGCTCATCTCTTTGCTGTGTGATCTTTCTGATCAGATATACTGCGCCATAAACGCCGCAAGGGGCGGGATATCCTCCGTCCGCCAATAGCTGGTGCAGTCCGCCGTCCGGTGCAGGAGCCGCTTGTTGAAAAGCTCCCGCCGCAGGGTGGCGGCGTCGTGGAAAAGCGTCCACTCGTCCAGCAGATCGTTGATCTCCGGCTCCGTATACCGCCGCCCGGCCGCGATCTTCCCCACCAGGTACCAGAGGGCCATCAGCTTCTTCTTGTGCTTGGCTGGAAGGGCGGTGAGCCGTCCGTCCGCGTCCAGAAACGGCGCTAATTCCAACAGCTCATACTTCATTTTGCGTCCCCTCCCTTGCTCCGGCCTTCACCAGCAGCATCATGGCCCGGAACTCGGTGGACAGCATCCGGCCCAGCTCCTCCTCGGAGAACCGGCAGACCCGCGTGGCGCACAGCGCGCCCACGCCGAAGGTATAGATCCACACGTTTTCAAACAGCAGCCTGGCGTCCGCCTCGCGCATGCCGTACTCCTCCCGGATCAGGGCGATGCAGGTCTCCGCCGTGGGACCCAGTACGCCGAATACGTCGTCAAAGCTGACGGCGTCCCGGCTCTCCTGCATAAAGAGGAGCTGATACAGCTTCGGTTCACGGGCACCGAACAAGACCATCCGCATGCCCACCTGCTTGAACAGGGGCATATCGGGCAGTTTCCGCGGGGCAAAGCTCTCGAACCGGCGCATGGCGGCGTCCCGCACTGATTCCTGTACCTCCTTCATGCTGTTGAATACGGTGAAGATGGGCCGGGCCGAGCTGCCCAGGGCATCGCCCAGCTCCTTGGCGGTCAGCGCCTCGACGCCCTTTTGGGAGACGAGCTCCAGCGCGGCCCGCACGATCTCCTCCTTCGTAAATTTCGGCATCGGCGACGACAATCCCATGGCGTACAACGAGCTGTTCGCGCTGGCCTTTGTGGCGCCGTATGTGGCCAGCGGGAAGAAGATCCCGCCGGAGACGGTGCAGGAGATGATGCGCCGCTCGCTGTACCACATCAAGTGGTACTTCGGCAGGACTGACCTGAATACGGACAAGGGAAAGGCGGAGAACAAGAAGAGCGTCGTCAAATACGCCAAGTGGTACACGCCGGAAAAGGAGCGGCGGTACCCCACCTCCTTCAAGGTGGATTTTGTGGGGCAGCCCTATGAGGGCGCCTGCTACTACCGCATCACCCGCTGTCCCATCTGCACTTACGCGGAAAAGCTGGGCGTCTCTGAGCTGATGCCCCTGTTCTGTGAGCTGGAGGGTGATGATCACCCTCCAGCACGGTGTTCTGCACCGCCGGCAGACCATCGCCTCCGGCGGCGATTACTGCGACTACTTCATCACAGGCGACAAAGAATAAATTAAGGCTATAAAAGTCCGTATCAGCAAGCTGATACGGACTTTTATAGCGTGCAGAGGAACGCAGAGCTTCCCGCCTTGCTTTTCCAACAGGCGTTTATCGGCACCCTGTCTCAAAAAATGATTGCGAGTTCCTGACCGTCGGTATATAGTATAGGCAGGTCTATTTTAGAAACAGAGATCATAACACAAGAGGCTATAGAGATGCACTATATTGTTTTAGATTTTGAATGGAATCAGCCGTTATCGGAAAAGGAAATGCTCATGGAGCCGTTTCCTTTTGATTCTGAGATCATTGAGATCGGTGCCATAAAGCTGGATGAAAGCTTTCAGACCGTGGATGAGTTTAAGACCTTCATCCGCCCGCAGTTTTATCCTCACCTGAGCAATGCGGTCGTACAGCTCACAAAGATCCGGCCGCAGGAGCTTGAGAAGGCCCCGTCATTTTCCGAGGCGTTTGACGCCTTCATCGACTGGTGTGGGGACGACTGCGCGCTTTGCTCCTGGGGCCCGGACGATATCCCCGTGCTGCTGGACAACATGCTGCTGCACGGCATCCCCACCGAGCCGTTCCCCTATTGCTATGACCTCCAGCGCATCTTCGCCCGGGAGCTCCTGCGGGAGAATCGCCAATGCTCCCTGTCCGACGCCGTGAAAATGCTGAAGCTTCCCGCCGACCGCGCGCACGATGCGCTGAATGATACCCGCAACACGGTGCGGGTTTGTGAACGCATGGATCTGGCTGGCTGTATAGACGAATACCGTACCGCCTTCGTCGGCTATGGAGCCGACCGCAAAAGCGGACTTATCTCCGGGCTGATCTATCCCAGTCTCGACGCCGCCCTGGCCGACACACGCGTCAGTGAGATCACCTGCCCCTATTGCGGCGAACAGGTATCGCTTACGTTTTCCCCGCAGGAGGGAAATACGCTCTTTGGGTACGGCAGATGCAATGAAGGCGACGAATTTCTCGCACGCATCCAGCATTATCGTCAGGAGGGCAATGCCCGTAAGGTCAAGCGGATCGTCTATGAAATGAGCGATGATCTGTGGGATACCTACCAGCAGGCCAAAAGCGCCGCAAGCCCTGTGTGAGCGGCGTTTCCGTTCCAATCGTCATTGCCATTCGCAGAAGCGCTCCAGCTCCGATACCAGCAGCGCCGGGTGATTGATGATGTCGCCATGCCCGAAGCCGGGGAAGCAGCGCACAGCCAGCCTGGGATATACGGCCTGCAGCTTTTGGATAGCTTTTTTCATGTGGCCCTCCTTTTCGCCGTACCAGCAGGCCACCTGCGCGTCCGGCTGCACCGGCGGCGGCATCCGATAGAGATACAGCCCCACCGCCATGTGGCGCGGATGGATTCCAGCGAGATGTGCTCCGGGATCCGGCGCAGCATGGTGTTCATGCCCTCCTCCGTCTGGCCCATGAACCGCAGCGCCCAGGACGGCATGGACTTTTGTGAGCCGTCCGGTATTGCTTCTGCGGCATGACCTTCAGGAGCAGCCCGTTCAGGATGCCGAAATCCAGATATTCCGGCCCGCTGAGGATCATGCGGTCGATCCTGACCCGCGAAGACGCTTTCAGCAGGATGGCCGGGCCGCAGCCGAGGGACTCGGCAAACAGCGCGTCCAGATGCCCGCCGCAGTTTTCCTGGATATAGCCCTCCAGCTTGCGGGTCTGCTCCTGTGCCGTGGTGTAGATGGTCTCGCCTGTTCCGTCAAAGCCGTCGAAGCTGACGGCATACACGCAATATGCCTTTTCCAATAGCGGGATCACGTCCTCAAACTGCCGCCAGCACATGAGATTCCCGTGTAGCAGCATGATCTTTTTGCCATTTTGATCGCCAAATCGTTTGATCTCCATGTGGATACTCCTTTCGCCCAAAGCGGCATTATTCTGCCTTGTCCATATCCCATACCAGACGGCACACGGCTTTCCTGCGCAGTGTGGTGCAGGTGATCATGCCGTCATAAAAGCTGTTGCTGCCCGTCAGCCGGTAGGCGCCGCGAATGGTCTCTTTTCGATCTATTTTCATTCCCCCGGAATTATATAGATGATGGTTAGAGAACACTAACCGCATGCCTTGCAGAAAGCCGCATCCCTGCGGCTTTCTCATCGAAAACGGTTTATTTTTTCGACCGTATCGTAGCAAAGTTTGTCTCTCATGTCAAGATGCCAAAGTGTCTATTCTGCGCACATTACGCTTTCAGCTGATATAGACGATCGCCCTGGTCGAAATAGACGGTGGGAAGTGAGGTTGCACGGGGTGTGATGGGATGGTGTAATCGGTGACAGAGATGCAGAGAAACTGTTGCTTGCGGAGGTGCTGAATGATCCTATACTTTTCCGCCACCGGAAATTGCAAATACGTCGCCGCCAGACTCGCGGCGGCCTTTGGACAGGAAACGGTGTCCATCGTTGACTGCATCCGAGATGGTGCGTATGCTTTCACGGATAATACGATCGGCATTGTTGTCCCCACATACTTCTGGGGACTTCCCAGCATCGTGAAGGAGTTTCTTGAAAGAGCGAATTTCCATACGGACTACCTCTATCTCATCTCCACCTATGCCTTCACCATCCAGGCCAACGGCAACGCCTTCAAGTGGAGCCATGTGGTGGCCGTTCTGGGCAGCCAGAATACCTGTATCGTAGGCTCCATGGCCCTGGGTATGGCGCTGGTCATCATCACCGGACAGATCGACCGGTCCATCGGCTCGGCCCTGGTGCTGTGCACCGGCGTCACCATCATGGTGTTCAATGTCACCAACTCCATCCTGCTGATGATCCTGGCCGCTCTGGTCAGCGGCGCCCTGTGCGGCGCCATCAACGGCGTGCTGGCCGGCTGCGCCAAGATGCCCCCCTTCGTGGTCACCCTGGGCACCATGCTGATCTACCGCTCCATCACGTTGTCGGTGGTACGCTCCATCGACCCGGCCATCAGCGGCTCCTCCTCCAGCCAGTTCGCCATGATCAGCGACAACAGCAACTATGAGTTCCTGCGGATGAAGTTCGGTACCGGCAAGCTGTCTCTGGGCGCCTTCTCCATCCCCTACATCACCTTTGTGTTCGTGCTGATGGTGATCCTCTTCGTCCTGCTGGCCAACAAGACCAAGTACGGCAAGAGCGTCTACGCCGTGGGCTCCAATGAGAAGAGCGCCCGCCTGGCGGGCATCAACACCACCTGGGTCAAGGTGTCTGTGTTCATCATCACCGGCCTGATGGTGGGCGTGGCCAGTATCATCCAGGCCTGCAAGATCGGCAACGTGACCCCCGCTTCCTCCGGCCAGAGCTATGAGATGTACGCCATCGCGGCGGTGGTCCTGGCGGGCGTCAATATGGCAGGCGGCCGCGGCAAGGTGTTCGGTGTGCTGTTCGGCGCCCTGTCCTATACCACCATCAACTTCATCATCGTGTCCATCCCCTCCCTCAGCGTGGATATTCAGGACACCTTCCAGGGTCTGGTGCTGATCATCGTCATCCTGATCCAGACCATTGGCCCCGTCATCAAGGAGAGCATCCAGCGGGCCAGAAAGCGCCGCCGCGCCGTTCCTGTGGGCAGCACAGAGGGAAATACGGTACAATAACGGTGCATAAAAGGTACAATAACGCCCTTAATGTACCCCATAAACCCATGAAAAAGCCACCTAAATGGGTGGCTTTTTTATGTGGTGTGCCGCTTACCAGTATTCCCGCAGCGCCTCCTCCAGCTTTTCCAGCGCCTTCTTCTCGATGCGGGAGACATAGCTTCGGCTGATATGATAGGCGGCGGCCACCTGCCGCTGAGTCTGGGGCACCCGGCCCTCCAGGCCGTAGCGGCGGCGGATGATGTCGGCCTCCCGCTCCGTCAGCCGCTCGGCCACCAGGCGGCGTACCAGTGCCCGGTCGTCCTTGTCCTGCAGGTCCTCCAGCATGGTGTCGCTTTTACCCACCACGTCGCCGATGGACAGCTCTGCCCCGTCGCCGTCGGTCTCAATGGCCTCGTTGAGGGACACCTCCCCCTGCAGCTTCTTCGTCCGGCGGAAGTACATGAGGATTTCATTCGCTATCCTCTCCTAACGGAATCATAGGTTGCTCAACAGGAGGCAAATCCGCCTCTCCATCCTCAGCAAACAGGTACACATAGGCGTTCTTTCCGTCCCATACAACTTTTTTGACGATAGTTCGCAATAGACGTCGTTTTTCCTCCAGTGTTGCCGAATCCACCGCGCTGGCGAACGACTCAATCATTTCCTGATGGAAGGCGAACTCCTGATTGAGCATCCGGCTCTGCTCGGTAAGGGCTTCCAACTCAGATAGTCTTGCCTGCTGGGTCTCGCTTTCGCGGTGCAGTTCGTCGATTTGCTCCATGACATACTTGGCAGAGGTCTCGCTGGCAACGGACAGAGATTCCACCAACCGCTTGATACGGTCTTCTGTTTCGGCGTGCTTCTCTTCCAGCAGTGCCAACTCCGCGTCATAGCCTTCCTTGTTGGCGCTGATGACCTTCTTGGTCTGTGACAGTAGTCTGGCAAGGGTTTCTTTGTCAGCGGAAAGCTTGCGGACTTCCGCGATAATTTTGGCGTCCAGCGTATTACCGTTGCAGTTTTTCATGTCGCAAACGGTACCGCGGCTGCGTTCTTTGGTGGAACACATATAGGTGTAGATCAGCTCACCGTCAGCCGTATGCCGATTGGTCAATTTCGGACGCATATAGTCGCCGCATTCACTGCACCGCAAAAGGCCGGACAGCAGCGCCACGTTGCTGCGCGGTCTGCGGTAGCTCTTGGATTTGTTTACATCCAGCATGGACTGCACCTGCACCCAGTCGCTGCCTGCGATAATGCCCGGATGCTTACCTACTGACACGATCCATTCCTCCATTGGCCGGATCTGGTTCGACTTGCCAGGACGCTGGAGGGTGCGATTGTAGGCCATGATCCCATGTTCGCCATCGAACTCCGAGCGCTCGGCAAACAAATCTACGTTATTCTCTTTGAGATACTGATACGCCGTCTCATCGGCAATCATATAGACAGGATTTGTCAGAATGCACCGGATAGCAAAGCGCGTGAACTGCTTGCCGCGCTTTGTGACGCAGCGGTGCTCCAACAGGTAGTGATCAGTCTTGGTGAGAGAACCGGTCTCCATGAACACGGAGAAAATCGTCTTGACCAGTTGAATTTCCTCCGGAATAGGCTTGAGTTTGCAGGCTTTCTTCACCTTGCCGTCCACCGTCACGCTGGACAGACTTTCTGACTCGTAGCCGGTGGGCGTCGTGCCGCCCAGCCAGCGTCCGGTCTTGGCCAGCTCGTGCATGTTGTCCCGGATGCGCTCAGCAATGGTCTCGCGCTCCAGCTGTGAGAAAACCGACGCGATATACATCATGGCACGGCCCATGGGAGAGGACGTGTCGAACTGCTCCCTGATGGAGATGAAATCAATATATCGGTCGCCTAGGTCCTCAATAAGCTTCGCAAAGTCACCGATATTGCGGCTGATCCGATCGAGGCGATAGACCACGATGGCCGCGAATTCGATTTTCTGCGAGTCCTTCATCATTTTCTTGAACTGCGGGCGCTCCAGATTGCCGCCGG
>ENA-ORSL01000735-ORSL01000735.1-human-gut-metagenome-genome-assembly--contig:-NODE-735-length-31646-cov-50.750150_pt1 | contig 31646 bp, 30 predicted proteins | sample MGYA00242190_ERZ509157 | MGnify/ENA primary metagenome ERZ509157 (study PRJEB26280, sample SAMEA2338664) | human gut metagenome | biome: human gut; feature: human-associated habitat; material: faeces...
AGGGGCAACGTGGTTAAAGCCGTACCGCGACCAACTTGACAACCATTATCAGTGGTGCATAGCGGCGGTGCCCGGCGTCGAATGGGCAAAAAAGGTGTTCCCCGGTGACACGAAAAACAAGGCTGTCGAAAAGTTGTGGCAGGCGATTTTGTTCACGTCCCGCGCCGACGGCGAAAACCCCGTGGAAGCGTGGAACGAGCACAACAAGGACATTAAGGAACGCTGCGACTACTTAAACTCCCTGAAAATAAAAGAACTGAAATATAAATCGTCAAACGGCACCGATTTCAGAGTGGGGCTTATCGACGGCTGCAACTTCCTTGGCGGCAAAGAAGACACGCTTGAAGGAATCGAATACAACCCGAATATTCCAAGCGAGGAAGTGTTCACGTCGCCCATGCGCGGCAACGCCGACGGAAAAGTCGTCGCAACAAGACCGCTGTCTTATCGCGGGGAGCTTATCGAGAATTTCAGCGTGACTTTCAAGGACGGAAAAGTTGTTGACGTCAGTGCGGAAAAGAACGAAGATTTGTTGCGCTCCATGATTTCGATGGACGAAGGCGCGGCATATCTCGGCGAATGCGCGCTCGTGCCTTACGACTCTCCCATCAGAAACTCGGGCATCACTTTTTACAACACGCTGTTCGACGAAAACGCATGCTGCCATCTCGCGCTCGGCAGAGGCTTTAACGAATGTCTGGAAGGATACGCAAATCTTTCGTTTGACGAATGCAAGGAAAAGGGCATAAACGACTCGCTCATTCACGTCGACTTTATGATCGGCAGCGAAGATCTGGAAATCGAGGCGGTCACCCGCGACGGAAAAACCGTAAAAATCTTTGAAAAAGGGAATTGGGCGTTTTAAAAGCGATGCTGTCTGTTGGACAGACCGTGATGTGCCTTTGGCGCGATGTGCCTTTGGCGCGATGTTTACCCTGCGGGCGAGATAATGGGACACTTTTTTTCGCTCGCAATGACAGAACAGAAGTGATATTTGACTTCGTCAAAGTTAAGGTGGTTTTTGTTATATAATCTACGAAGAGAAACAAATAAAAATTGACACGTAAAGGCGAAAGTGATATTATTTTCATATTCCAGGGAGATATTTGTACAATGACGCTTGACGAAGTACACGTTAATCAAAGCGCGGTAATAACGAAAGTCGGGGGCGAAGGCGTTTTGCGCGGTCGTCTTCTTGATATGGGGCTTATCCCGAAAACCGCCGTTACGGTGATAAAATATGCGCCGATGGGCGATCCTATCGAGATTCGCCTGCGCGGATACGAACTGACAATCCGCAAAGACGACGCGAAAATGATTGAGGTAAACGCCTTATGAAATTCGCGCTTGTCGGCAATCAGAATTGCGGAAAAACCACGTTGTTCAATCAACTGACGGGGTCGAATCAGCACGTCGGCAATTTCCCGGGGGTTACGGTCGATTCAAAGTCGGGCGTTGTGAAAAAGCACGACGACTGTGTTATCGTCGATCTTCCGGGCATTTATTCGTTGCGCCCGTACACGACGGAAGAAATCGTCACGCGCGACTTTATTCTGAACGAAAAACCCGACGGCATAATAAACATTGTTGACGCCACCACGATCGAGCGAAATCTTTATCTTACGACGCAACTTATGACGATGGATATTCCTATGGTCATTGCGTTGAATATGATGGACGAAGTGCGCGGAAACGGCGGCACCGTCGATATTCAGAAAATGTCGGATATGATGGGCTGTCCCGTCGTGCCGATATCCGCCGCGAAAAACGAGGGCGTCGACGAACTTATCGACGTCGTTATCAAAACCGCAAAAGAACAGATTAAACCCAAAGTAAAAGATATTTGCGAAAGCGACAGTCCCGTGCACAGATGTCTGCACTCGGCAATCCACCTTATCGAAGACCACGCGAAAAGCGCGGGCATTTCGGGAAGATTTGCCGCGATGAACCTTATCACGACGGGCGGCGACTTTGACAAACGTCTGAACCTTGACGAAAACGAAAAGGAACTTCTGGAACACAGCGTCGTCGAGATGGAAAACGACACCGGGCTTGACCGCGACGCGGCGATGGCGTCGATGACGTACGACTTCATTGAAAAGGTCTCGCGTGAATGCGTCGTGAAACCGCACGAGTCGAAAGAACGTCTGAAAAGCGAAAAAATCGACAAAGTACTGACGAATAAATACGGCGCGATACCGCTGTTTATCCTTATTATGGCGGCGATTTACCTGCTCACGTTTCAGGTTATCGGCAAATATATCGGGCTTGGCATCGAGATGGGCATCGACGCGCTGGACAAAGTGGTCGTAAAAGGGCTCACGAAATTCGGCACGAATCCTGCAATTATCGACTTTCTGGACAAAGGTTTGTTCGGCGGGCTTGGCGCGGTAGTGTCGCTTTTGCCGTACATAGTCGTTATGTTTATGTTCCTGTCGCTCCTTGAAGACAGCGGATATATGGCGCGCGTTGCGTTTATTATGGATAAACCGCTCAGAAAACTGGGCTTATCGGGGCGCAGTTTCGTGCCTATCATCGTCGGATTCGGCTGTTCCGTCCCCGCGATTATGAGCACCCGTACCCTTGCATCCGAGCGCGACAGAAAAATGACGATCGGGCTTATTCCGTTCATCAGTTGTTCGGCAAAGGCGGTCGTGTATTACGCGGTCGTAAATTGCGGCGTGTTCAAGTGGTGGCAGCAGTCGCTGATTATCGTCGGGCTGTACGTTCTCGGCATCGTTTTGGGGATTCTGACGGCGTTTGTGTCCGGGAAACTTATTTTTAAGGGAAAGCCCGTACCGTTCGTAATGGAACTTCCGAATTATCGTCTGCCGTCCGCAAAAAGCGTGCTTCTTCTTATGTGGGAGAAGTCGAAAGACTTTCTGACGCGCGCGTTTACGGTCATCTTCCTTGCCACGCTTGTCGTATGGTTTTTGCAGGCGTACAACAGCCGCATTATTTTCATCACCGACGGCGTTGAAGACAACGTGAGTTTATTGGAACATATCGGCAATTTCCTTGCGCCGGTGTTTAAGCCGCTTGGTATGAACGACGGTAAAATCGTTTCCGCGCTCATTGCGGGATTTACGGCAAAAGAAGCGGTTGTAAGCACAATCGAGATGCTTGCGGGAAGCGGCGGAATGACGGCGTTGTTCACTTCGATCCCGGCGTTTTTGTCGTTTTTGACGTTCGTGCTTTTGTATACGCCGTGCGTCGCGACTGTCGCAACGATGCGAAAAGAGTTGGGTTCCGTATGGAAAACCGCCGTTGTCGTCGTTTATCAGTGCGCGCTTGCGTGGGTTTGCTCGTGCATAGTTTATCAGATCGCGGCGGCTTGCTGACATGAAAACGATTGATATAATTTTAATAGTCGCGCTTTCGTTGTGGGTTGTGTTTTCGATTGCGTACGTCGTCGTAAACCGTAAAAAAGGAAAGACGTCGTGTGGCTCAAAAACTTACTGCAACGGCGATTGCGAGGCTTGCAACAAAAAGAAAAAAGAAAAAAAGTAACGAATCTTCAAGGTTTCCGCGGTTTTTCCGAGGAAACTTTTTGTTTTTTACCGTTTTTTACACTTGTTTAGTAAAATTAACGATTAAATTATACAAAAAAGCAATTTTGTAACGAAATTTTATTACATTGAATTTTTATTGTAAAAAACCGTTTATACGTTTGACAATTTTTTTTTAACTTATTAAAATTGTTGTTGAATTATGAATAAACGTAATTACAACAAAGAAATGCAGGACGAGATTTCGTCGATAGGCTGTCGGAAACCGTCGATGCTGTTGCAGTGCTGTTGCGCGCCGTGCGCGACCGCCGTCATAAATCGTCTGAAAGATTTTGACGTTACTTTGTTTTATTACAATCCAAACACGTTTCCGGAAAGCGAATATCAGAAACGCTTTGAAACACTGAAAGAGTACGTCGATAAGGCGGAACTCGGGCTTAATATCGTTGAAATCGGTTATCGCGACGAAGATTACCTTGCTGCGGTCTCGGGCTTTTCCGACACGACGGAAGGCGGCCCGCGTTGCGCCGTCTGCATAAGAACAAGGTTGACGAAAACCGCCGAATACGCAAAAGAACACGGCTTTGAATACTTTGCGTCCACGCTTTCCGTAAGTCCGATGAAAAACGCCGTCGTCATCAACGACATCGGCGAGGAACTTGCGAAAACGTACGGCGTGAAATATCTCGTCAACGACTTCAAAAAAGAAAACGGATTTCAGGAATCCGTGAATATATCAAAAGAATTCGGGCTTTACAGACAGGACTACTGCGGCTGCGAAGCGTCGAAAAACAGGAGAAATACTTAATTATGGGCAACTCGTTGAACACGAAAAAAATGATGGCAAACTCCCTGAAAGAACTTATTCAGGAAATGCCTTTCTCAAAAATCACAATCGACAAAATCGTCACAAACTGCGGCTATAACCGTCAGACCTTTTATTATCACTTCAAGGATATCAAGGAACTGTTCGAGTGGCTGTATAAGTTTGAAACGCAACAAGTCGTCGGCGACATAAGAAAACTTTCGACGTCCAACGCAATCGACGTTATCATGCGTTATCTTTACGACAACCGCGCGATGACGCTTTCGGCTTTCAATAGTCTTGGGCGCGAATATATCGAAAAGTTTATTTACGAGTCGATTTACGACGCCGTTCACGATCAGGTTATCCAGAAATCCGTGTACGTCATCATCGACAACGAGGATATTGAATTTATCGCAAACTACTTCACGATAACTTACGTCGCGCTGATGGTGCAATGGTTGCAGCACGGCATGACCGAAGAAATTGACAGTTTCATAAAACGAATCGGACGTATGATGCAGGGCGCGGTTGACGCCGCGGTGCAAAAAATGCGTAAAGAATAAAAAATACAAATTAAAACCCGACGCGCCGCGTCGGGTTTTTTGTTTGCAAAAATTGTCGGAAAAATTATTCTTGTGTCAAAATAACAGTTTTTATGACAACAGGCTCGTTCGGAATATCGTCAAACCACGAGAAACTGTGCGTCGGGACTTTTGAAATGCTTTTCACGACCGCAAGGCTTTCCTCGTCCGAAGTTTTCCCGAAAGCCGCATATTGTCCGTCCAGAAACGCGCAGTCGGCAGAGCAGATGAAAAACTGGCTGGACGCGCTGTCTTTGACGTTGGTGCGCGCCATCGAAATCACGCCTTCGCCGTGGTGCAGGTCGTTTTTCACGCCGTTTGACAAGAATTCGCCTTTTATCGTGTCCGCGCCGCCTTTTTCCTTAATCGCGCGACCGTCCGCGACGAAACCGCCGCCTTGAATCATAAAATCTTTTATCGTGCGGTGGAAACAAAGTCCGTCGAAGAAGTTTTCTTTGATGAGTTTTTTGAAGTTTTTGACCGTAATCGGCGCGACGTCTTCGTAAAGATCAAGGTTTATGTTTCTGCCGTCCGAAAGTTGAATCTGAATTTTTGACATAATACACCTCGTATGTTTTCTGTCGGAATTATACCATATTCAAACTATATTTTCAAGGCAATTAAAAAACTTATTGTATTTTTACAATCTATATGATAAAATATAGTAAAAGGTGGGTTATGGCACACAAGAAAGAACAACCGAGAGAACTTACGAAAGAAGAAAAAGTCGCTGAAATATTAAAGCGCGCAAACGTATCGTACGACTTCAAAAAAGCGCAGGCAAACATTGCGCTCAACACCCGTTGCAAACGCTGCGGCAAGACTTTGTCGAGCCTTGAAAGGGTTGTTTTTGAAAACAAATGCCGCGACTGCATGGTGGAAGAAAGCAGAAAATCCCGCGATAAATTCGTCAGGAAATACATAATAATCGCTTTCTTGTTCATCGTTGCGCTTGTGTTCGGCGGGTATTGTGCAAACGCCGGTACGAAAGCGTGGCGTATCGTCGGCGTCATCGTTTCGGCGATGTTCACGGGCGTGAGCCTCGGCTACGTTTTTTATACGAATATGGACAAAATGATGCCCGGCGCGCAACCTAAAGTTCAGGTGTGGCTCGTGTTCGGGCTGGCACTCGGAATTGCGGCGATAATCGCGTTTCTGACGTACTTTTCAAAAAGCTGGATATTGTACGTCGTGCTTATGCTGCTGGTGCTGATTTACGTCGCGTACCTTGCAGTGAAGGAGTTCAATTCCTTAAAAGAAAAGGACAATCTTCTGGGCGTTTACGACAGAAAATCGCGCGACCACGAGTTTATCGACAGCATTACGGAATCCATCAAAGAACGCACTTTACAGGACGAAAACGACAGTGTAAACGCCATTTCTGTTGAAAATACAGATTTTGTTCCGCCTGTCCCGCCTGAGACGGACGGCGAAATTGTCAAGGAAGAAATCATTGTGGTTTCCGACGAAAAAACAAAAACAGAAGAAGATATATCCGTGTCCGTAAAAACTACGGAACAAGCTGAAATCAAGGACGACGATAACCTTTCGTCCGCCGCGGAGAAGTCCGACGACAGCGGCGATTTCAGCATCTGAAAATGAAATTATTCAAAAAACTTTTTATTAAAGATTATGAAAACACTTCCGATCAGGAAGTGCGTTTTCGTTACGGGATCGTCGCGGGGATTTTCGGGATTATTTCCAACGTCATATTATGCGTTTTCAAAATTCTCGTCGGCGTATTTTCGGGTTCCGTCGCAATCGTTGCCGACGCAATCAACAACCTGTCCGACGCGGCGTCATCCGTCGTTACCGTTTTCGGGTTCAAACTTTCCAACAGACCTGCCGACAGGGAACACCCGTTCGGACACGCAAGGTACGAATACATCGCGGCGTTTATCATTGCGTTTGCGGTCGTGCTTATCGGAGTGTTGCTGTTGAAGCAGAGCATTGAAAAAATCATCACGCCCGAAAGCGTCAATATTTCGGCGTACACCTACGTCGTGCTTGCCGTTTCGATAGTCTTGAAGATTTTGCAGGGGCTGATTTACAGAAACTTCGGCAAAACAATCAATTCCGAGGCGTTGAAGGCGTCTGCCGCAGACAGCAGGAACGACGTGTTTACGACGATTGCCGTCCTGATTTCGACGATTGTAATCGACGTTACGGGCGTAAATATCGACGGATACGCGGGGCTTGTCGTGTCGGTGGTCATTATTATTTTCAGCATAAAACTTCTGAAAGAAACGATAAATCCGCTTCTCGGCACCGTGCCCGACAAGGAACTTGTCGCGAAAATCTCCGAAAAACTCAGGCAGTACGACGAGGTTCTGGGTTTTCACGACCTTATGATTCACAGTTACGGTCCGGCGATAACTTATGCGTCGGTTCACGTCGAGGTTGACGGCAGCAAAAACTTTATCGAAACTCACGACCAGATCGACAATATCGAAAGGGATTTTATGCGGGATATGAACGTGCATCTCGTCATACATATGGACCCGATTGCGGTGGGCGATCCCGAAACCGATCTTTTGAAAAAGGAAGTACAGGACGTCGTCCGCTCGATGAACGAAGATATCACCATTCACGATTTCAGGCTTGTGAAGGGCAACACGCACACAAACGTTTTGTTTGACGTCGTCGTGCCGTACGGGGTGAAGCTCGGCGCGCGCGAAATAAGGCGCGAATTGAACGAAAAGATAAAGTCTGACAAAACTTATTATTATATAATAAACGTCGATAATAAGTACGTTTAAGGGCTTCTTACGCCGTCGCGCCCGAAAGGGCTTTCCGGGCAAATACAAACAAAAAAACGACAAAAAAATAAGCGGGTTAAGTCGGACTTAACCCGCTTTTCGTTGTGAAAAACTATTTCGCGATTTTTTCGATTTCGTCGAAAATTGCGATGATGACGTCTTCGGAAAGACCTTTCGTCGGGCAGAGAATGCTGACCGAATTTACGCCGTCCGCGAATTTGTAGTAGTATTCCTTCGTATAGGCGGAAGCGTCGACGCCTTCGCATTCGCGCGTGAGATAGGTCGTCATATCCGCGTCGTTACCCTTTGAGAAAATCATCGTGAACTTCGGGAATTTCAGCACTTTTTCGCCCGCCTGGAACTTCGTGCGGATATCCTCGATATCGATATCGTAATCTTTCGCCGTTTTGATGGTGTCTTTGAGTTTATCCGTCTTGATTTGCTGGAATTGCGAAATCTGGCAGGACGTATCGACAAGCCATTTGCATACGCGCGGGGGCAGGTTTCTCAATTCGTTGAAGCAATACCACAACGGACCGCTGGGGAAGTTGCTGTCTTCAAGGGCTTTATAGACGTCGTTGATTCGTTGCGCGGCGTCGGGGTAGCACTTGATGGAAACCTTGTAACTGTCGTCGTTTTCGCGGATAATACCGAAAGATTTGCTGCTGTATTTGAACGTCCAGTCAAGCGCGCCGCGTTTTTTGATGGTGAAAACGTTGGGTTTGCTCATAAAATACGTCGCAAGTTCCTGCGAGGACAGGGTTTTCGTACGGGGCTGATTGAGAATCTCGTCGAATTTCGCACTGCCGACCATATTCACCGCGCACAATTCCATATCGGTTGCGCCCAAGGCGTTGAAAACTTTGACGCTGTCGTCGAATTTCGCGACCTGCATATAGTATTTTCCGTTGATTTCTTCGATATTCTTCTTATAGAAGTTGTCAATCTGGAAGCTGGAAAGTTCCACCGTTCTTTTGGTCGTATTGAGCGCGACTTCGGGTTCAAGAAGGTGATCGCTGATTTCCTTGGAAATCTTTTCGTCCTTTTCCTTTTCTTTGACTTCCTGCTTGATCTGTATATTTTCTTTCAGCGCGGCGCCGATAGGTCTTCTCTTTGACGTGCCTGCCGTGAGTAACGTGATGAGAAGCAACAGAAGTTGCGCGATGAACGGGATTAACGGCACGATTTTCGCAATCGAGAAGGGCGTTGTCTTGTCGTAAATCACGAAAATATAAACGTATGCGGAGATGGCGGCGCAAATTACCGACAAAACGATGATGAGGATTTTCAGCAGACGGAAGTTCTTTTCGGGCGAAAGTTTCGCTCTCAACCTTTCGGAACGTTGCGCGAGCGTAAGTTCTTCCTTTTTGGGTTTTTCTGCTTTCGCGTCGGCGGCTTTATCCTTCGATTTTTTGTCGGGTTTGCCTTTTTTCGCGACGACTTTTTTGTCTTCCGTCACCGGCTGTTCTTCATTTTCGGTAACGGCTGCGGGCGTTTCTTCTGCGGGCGTTTCTTCCTGTTTTTCTTCGGTTGCAGGTGCGGGTTTTTCCGCCGCTTTTTTTGCCGTAGCGGTTTTTTTCTCGCGCGGTTTCGACGGTTTTTTCGCGGCTTGTTTTTCGGTTTTTTCAACCTTTTCAACAGGCGTTTCGCCGTCCGCAACAGGGCGTTCTTCCGACAAATCGGGCAGGGGGACTGCCTCGGATTCAACGTTTTCAGTCACTTCCGGGACCGCTTCCGGCGCGCTTTCTTCAACGGGGATTTCGGCTGTTTCGACAGGAGTTTCGGCTGCTTCGACAGTGGGTTCCTCGGTGGGTTCCGCAGGGGTTTCCGACATCGTGATTTCGCCTTCGTCGAACATCGAAGGATCGAAAGTTGCCGCGCCGATTTCGGGCAATTCGTCCGCCGCAGGTTCCGGTTCGGACGGGCTGTCGCTTTCTTTTCCCGCCTTTTCTTCGGCGGCGAAAGACTCATACTGACCTGCCGCAAATTCAGCCGCGGCAAGGGCGTCTTCGAGACTCAGAGGCTGCTTTGCTTTTTCGGTTTCGTCAACGGTTTCGGGACTTACGGAAGGCGTTTCTTCCGCGGCGATTTCAGCATTTTCCGTCGTGCTTTCCGCCACGTTTTCGGTAACGGTTTCCGTCACGTTTCCGGCCGTTTCCAAAGCGTCGTCGACATTGACTTTCTTTTTTGTTGCCATAATATATCTCCTTAAAATTTTGAGCGAAAAATTATGTTTTGTATCATGCCAAGCAAGAGTAATACAAGCCTTGCCAAATCGTCGCAATTTCCGCGCCTTTTGGCAAAAACTCGCTTGTAGTACGATAAAGTACAACTGCGTTCGTTTTTCCCAAAATTCATCGGAAATATCGACGATTTGGTCGTGTGCGAGTCCGACGCCGTATTTTCAGGCAAAGACAAGGCACGCGAACGGGTTAATACTTTATGTCTAAGCCGCGAGCGTAACGCAGTATTTGTCAAAAATACGACGTCTTGACCACGGTTTGTATTACTCTTGCTTGGCATAAATTATAATAAAGGAAAAAAATATTGTCAATGCTTTTTTCGGTCGCGTCGGAAAAAATAATGATTTTACACGGCGGAATTTTTTTTGACCGACACAAAAGCGACTTTATAATGCAAAAACGAACGATAAAGTATATTATTTTGCACATAAAAAATTGCGTTTTTTTGGCGAATTTTTACGAAAAAACGTCGGTTTTTTGAAAAATCCGGAAAGCAAATGCACGGCGGAATTTTATTGTACGACTGTATAATTTCGTACGAAAGTGTTGAAAACCCGTGCCGAAAAAATCAAAATAATTTTCCGAAAAATTTGAAAAATACCTTAAACCGCCGTAATTCCGCCTGATTTTTTTATGTTTTTGCAATATTTTGCGCCGAAATTTTTTTTAATGTTGAATTTTAATAAGTCGTATGTTATAATAAATTAGCAAAAGAATATTTTTTGTTTTGACAAAATAATTGCGAGGTAATATGTACAGGTATTCTTACAAGGCACTTTCGCCGGAAGGAAAACGCGTAAGCGGCACGATCACCGCCACGAGCGAAGACGACTTCAATCAGGTCATTTCGTCGCGCGGTCTGAAATGCTATTACGTCCATGCCACGGGAAAGGGCGACGCAAGCAAACTTTCAAAACTCGACACCGCGCTGGTGTTGCAGTTTTGCCGACAGCTCGCGTCGATGCTGAACGCCGGCTTGCCTCTTATTAAGTCGCTGGAAATGCTTTACGAACGCACCGAGAAACCGAAACTCAAAAACGTGCTTGCCGCATTGTTTGAAGAGGTTCAGAAAGGTAACTCTCTTGCGGAGTCGATGGGCGCGCTTCCGGGCGTATTCCCCAACCTTCTCGTGAGCATGGTCAAGGCGGGCGAAATGAGCGGTAAACTGGAAGAGACTCTTATCCGAATGGCGGACTATTACGAAAAGGAAAAAAAGAGAAGAGGGCAAATCAAATCGGCAACGTCGTATCCGAAAATCGTTATGGCGATTTGTCTTGTCGTCGTTGTGGTTTTGCTTGTCTGGATTATGCCGAAGATGATTTCGATGGTGTCCGAAGATAAGTTGCCGCTGGTCACGAAAATCCTGCTGAAAATCAAGGACTTCATTATGAAGGACTACATACTGATTATCGGCATCGTCGCCTCGCTTATCATTTTCATCCCGATCGTTAAGCGAATCGAGGCGGTTGACCTTTTCGTTTCCAAAATGAAAGTCAAAATGCCGGGCATCGGAAAATTGCAAAAAATGATTTATACGTCGCGTTTTGCAAGCTCGCTTTGCACGCTGACGAGTTCGGGCGTACATCTTCTCGACGCGCTGACGATGGTGTCGGAGATGATGGACAACACTTACGTATCGCGACAGATCGACGACGCTGTCGAAGCAATCCGCAGGGGCGAGTCGATATCCGCCGCGTTGCAGACGGTCGACGCGTTCGATCCGCTGCTTACGACAATGATATTCGTCGGTGAAGAATCCGGTTCTCTGGACGAGGTTCTCGGGCAGACCGCCGCTTATTTCGAAGACGAAGCGGACACTGCAATCAAGAGTCTTACCGCAATGATAAACCCCGCCCTTATGGTTGTAATGGCGGTTGTCATCGGCGTAATACTTATCGCAATACTTATGCCTATGTTCTCGATGTACGACTCGATAGGCACGGATACCGAATAAAGGGTAGATTTGGAGCAAAATTATGATTTACTACTACTTGAACAACGACAAACTCAAAGCGATGTTTGCGACGGCGGGCGGAAAGAGAATTACCGTGAAAGAATTTTACGATATGGATTTCCCCAGTGAATTTCTGAACGACCCGAGCGCAACCAATATCGACCTTCAACTTACCGAAGCGATGCTCGATATGATCCGCAAAAACGATATCAAGTCGAAAGCGGCGAAATTCGTCCTTGAAAACAACAAGATACCGTTCCGCGAGATGATTTTGCCTTACGCAAAGCCGTCGATTCTGTATCCGATAATTTCGGCGGAACTTTTCACGGATAAAAAACTTGCGGAAAGTCACACCGTCGATTTTGTCGAGATCGACAGAAATATCGAAGATCCCGACGAAGAGATGCAGGAAGCCGCGCTGAACTCCCCCGAAGAGGGCGAGGAAGAACAGGAAGAGAAGAACGAAAAGAAAAAGAAAGCGAAAAAGGCGCGTCTTATGATCACGTACATAGACAACCTTGTCATCGAAAACCTGAAAAAGTGCTGCCGCGAAGTCGGCATGAAACTTACGGCAATCGATATTTCGCAAAGCGCGCTGTCGAAACTTGTCGATTTTATGAAAGAAGACCTGCCGCAATATTTCGTGCTTGTCGACTATCGCATGACGTCGATTACGTCGTATCTTTTCGCGGATTACAAGCACGTCTTCTCGCTGTCGAAACCCATTTATTCGATGCCCAACGAAAACTATGCGAACGAAATGGCGTTTTTCATCAACGACTTTTCCGGTATCGTGAGCGAGGCGATTCAGTTCTTCCGCTCGAAATATACCGATTACAAATTCGACGACGTGTTTATCACGGGCGACCTTGACAGGTTCCAGTCGGTTGAAAGCGACCTTTACGGTTTCATGGGGCTTAACGTCAAGATGCTTCCCGTACCCGAAAGCGTATCGGGCGTCGAGCAGCTTGATTTCAACGCGCTTGCACCGCTTATCGGCACAATGCTCAAATAACGAGGTGGATTATGGCAAAGAGAAAGAGAAACATAGATTTTATCGCCGCGCAAAAGGCGATGGGAAAATCGGGGCAAAGCACCTCGTTTGAGTTTATTCTTGTCGTTACGGTCGTCGTGGTGGCATGCGCGATGGTCGGGTGGTATCTTGTGGCGCGTTCGCAGTACAACACTGCCGTGTCCGACCTTGAATCCGCCAAGACGGAACTCACCAATCAGAAAAACACGCTTGCCAAGAACGAAGACAAGTTCAAAAACTTCACGGTGATGCTTGACAAAAACGGCAACCCCGTGACGAAAGGCACCGACAGATACGGCAACACGATTTACCAATACGAGTCGTTGACGGAAGTCGCAACGCGCGTTGCAAACGCGCTTGCGGGCGCGCAGGCAACGTCGAAAGAAGCAGACGCCGCGATAAACCTTACCGGCACGATTTTCGACATAATCTTCACAAGCGCGCAAAAGACGGAGTGCAAGGTGACGCAGTTCACTTTCACCAACGGCAGGATCACGTTAAAACTTACGGGCAAGGGTTCCCAGTCGATGAGAAACTACGTTTCGGCGATTAAGGAAAACGGCAGCGGCTATATTCAGAGCGTCGAGCCGTCGATGGACACCGCCACCGATTTTTCGGTAAGTTTCGACGTCGTGAACGATAAACTTTTCGGCGGCAGCGACAAATAAGGAGGACGGGGAAATGACGATTAACAGAAAAGAAAAAGTATTGATTTTCGTGCTTATCCTGTTCCTGCTTGTAGGCGGCACGTACACTCTTGGCATCATGCCGAAAAACAACGACAAAAAAACCGCTCAGGAAGAGTTGCAGACGGTCGAAGGCGACATCGCGAAGGTCAAAAAGCAAACCGACGCGGTGAGCCCGGCAAGGTACAACAAACTCGTTGAAGAAATCAGACAAAACGAGGCGGCGTACAAGCAGCTCACCAGCACCAAAAACAACCTTAACGAGGAACTTCTGCCCAGCAATATGCCCGGACATCAGGACTCTGTGGCGATTGCGGAAACGCTGTACAAGTTCTTTGGCGACCTTGGTTTCAACGTTGAGATAAGCCTTGGCAGGCCCGTCACGACGTCCACCAAAAAGGTTTACACCATATCGAGCGCATACAAGACGGACATGCAGACGCTTTACAAGGTGACGGATGCGATCGCGCGCGTGAAGTCGTACAATCTGACGTATCTTTCGATGACGCCGGACGGAAACGACGTTTCGGGCACGTTCACGATGACGATCACGTACATTCTGAACGAATAGTTGAACGACATTACTTGTGCGGAAGTGGCACCTTAAAATAAAGGATATTATATTATAATATAACTACAACTTACGAAAACGCGCGAAAGCGCAGTCGCAAAGATAAGACGGGAAAAATAAAAAAGTACGATTGACGGAAGGAGGTCAATTATGCTGACGTTATTAAAAAATATAGAAAGGTTTAACAAACGGTACAATAAAAAACGCGGCAGCGCGATGCTTATGGTACTTATGACTATGGCGATTATTATCGTCGTAGGCACTTCTATGCTCTTTGTGACGCTTTCCTCCTTCTCGAACAGCATTGCGGACACCCAACAGGAACGCGCGTACAACGCCGCACTCACGGTTTCGGACACGTTGAAAGGCTCGACGCAACTCAACACGATTATCGAAACCTATTTTACCAAAATCAAAGAAAACGGCTCTGCCGAGGTTCAGTTTTACAACGATACCGATTTTGATAACCAAGCGGTGAATTATACGATAGTCAACGGCGTGAAAGTTTACGTCACGTTGTCGAAATCGCCAAGCAGCAGCGCAAACAAAATCGACAAAGTTCTTGTTGACATAAAAGGCGTCAAAGGCTCGCAGGAAAGCACGGTGAGTTTTGAGGCGGACTCTGTACCTGATGGGACCTCGACCACGATTCAGGACACGTTTGGCAACTCGTTTGTTGTCAGCAACAATATGGGCAGTGAAAAGACCAGCCCGTACCAGATTTTCAAGCGTATCGAAGGCGACGTATCAATCAACTGTTTTGAAACGGAAAACGGTGAACGCGTGATGAAGACGCGTTTGTTCAACCCGCTTGTTCTGGAAGGCGTGACGGGCAGTATTTACGCCAACGGCGATCTTATCATCGGCGCGGTCGATAATTTGATTCGCGTGCAGGGTAACATATACGTTGACGGCAATCTTACGATCAGAGGTTTGGAACTCGGCGGGGTAAATCTTCCCGGCTTGATGAAGAAGTACTACAACAAGAAGTATATTCATTATTGGACGTATTCCAAAACGATCGTAGGTAGCGTCATGATTCCGTTTACGAAGGCAAAAATAGTTGAGAGAAACGGTTCGAATGCGATACTCGGCGAGGCAATGTACGAAAATTATGGCGATGAGGCGAATCCGCAGTACAGACCTATCCAGGTTTACGACAAGATTTCGCACTATACCCTTATGGACAAGGCGGGCGACGCAAACGAATATACTTTCTGGACAAAAAACTGGGAGAACGGCGGCGCGGCGGAGCAAGTCACAATCACGCTCCGAGTTAAGGATCAAAACGGAATCTGGCAGAATATCGATGCGGAATATAACCAGGGCGGCGTCAATAACGCGCAATATCTCGGCGCGTCGATGTATTATGATCAAGAATGCTCAAAGCCGATTGTGCAATTCCCCGAAGGCGGAAATATTTATTGCAGCGGCGATATTATTTTTGATACAGTAAACTACGGATACGTATACACGTATGACGCGGGCGGCATAAACACCGGTGCAACCGACGGCGAAGTCGGTGACGATAACACCCAATCGGGGACTCCCGACCTTGGCGCGCTCGGAAAATGGTTGGAGGATCTGAAAGGCAGCGTTATCAATACAAAATACGATTATTACAGCCTTTCTTACAATCCCGACGGCACAAAGGACGGAAGAATTCCCATTCAGACGTATATCGGCGGCAATGTGTATTGTCAAGGGCGTATGATTATCGCGCCCGATTCCAACACGTCGTACGTCAACTACAAAAAAGTTGAGAAACTGGGTATATCGACGTATTTCTCGAACCCTGACATCTATATCGGCGGCGAAGTTGTAAAAAACGACAAGTTTGTCTTGAAAGACAGTGGTGAGTTTTTGAGCCAAATCAAAGACAAATGGGAAGAAATACTTGGTGAAGACAAAGTGTGGGGCGATTCTATCGTAATCAACCCCGTAACGATTGACACCGCTCTTAACAGGTTTAATTATTACAACGGCACTGTAAGCGAAAATCCCAATGCAATGAAGTCGTTTATCGAAGCATATAAGGAAGCGTATAAGAAACTTAAAACCGAAGGCAAAACGATAGAACGCCTTAAAGAGAAGTTTGAAGAACTCGGAAAAGACGGGTACTCATATCTCACGGGTGACGATTATACCGAATTCGGCGGAAAGTATTATGATCCGAAGTCGGAAAAAGAAAAAGACGCCAAAAACATTGCAGGGTTTAACACGCCCAAATTCAACGAGACTTCCAACCTTTATATCCAGAACTCGCCGATAAGAAAAGGTGCGTCGTGCGGTGATATTGAACACAAAAACAGCAATGGCGTTGACCCGTGCACACTTGAAAAGTACGCGTCCGATGACAAATACCGCGTTGTCCAGAACGTTGACGAAAAAGACAAGGACGGCAAACCCGTGACAACTCGTACGGTTGTCAACAGTTATTACTTGGACGTTCAGAAGGTGGATGGTAAGTCGGTGACAACCAAAAAGGTTATCGGAAGCATATCTTACACTGCCGCGCTCTCTGTCAGATACTGCGAAATTACCGTCAACAACGTATATTGCGACGGCACAATCAGCGTGCTTGAAAGCCAGTTGCCCGGCTTTGAAAACTCGGCGGCGGTCACCGTGAAAAACAATTATTTTTGCAGCGACTCTGTGAAAAATGAACTTAAAAAAGCGTCGATTAAGGATTTCTTGCGCTCATTGAATTTGTCCGACGAAGAGATTTTGAAAGAGTATTTCGGCGTGGACGAAAAGAATAACAATTTCAAAGCCGAAACTAAACTTTATTTTGACATGCAAAATAAATATAATAACTCGGAAACATCAAAAGAATGGTGGGCGGGTTTGGATTTGTTAAATAAACCTACAATTACCCATAATAGAAAATTCATTGTTTTGCGTGCTCATATGGAGTTGACCGAAACCGCAAAGTGGACAAATAATCCCTATGTTGTTGCGCACGAAGAGTATTGGTATAATAAGGAAGCGAAAAATAACAAGGATAAACATTATACATTCTATGAAAATTGGTCTAATCCGGAATATTCCAATAGTGGATGGCGATATGTGTGGGATTTATTATATTGCTTGGAAGATAATAACGATTATGATGGTAAATATAAGGGTGACAAAGACTTAAAGGGTAAAATTATTGATGTATCAAACGGCAAAGAAGACGATTATAAAGTAGTCGATTATAAGGACTTGTGGGATAACGAAAAAGCGGCAGTCGATCTTATCAGAGCAAGCGTTGACGGAAAAATCAATACCGTCAATCTTGCTGACGCCGTATTTTTAGATTATCAAAGCGGAAAAGAGTTTGAAAAGAGCGTCTATGACGATTACGTTAAAAAAGGCTTGCTTGAAAGTTATACAAATGACCCGAGTGCCGCCGGCGCGAAGTTCCCGAAACATAAGAAAGAAAAGAAAATTACTCATGAAAGACAAAGTAGTAAACATCAGAACAAACTGAAAGATTGCGACCATGAATGGGAGTATTATGATTCTGCTGAAAAATCGCATACCGTTTATTATTATTTCGGACTGAAACCGTTTAAGGATATTACCGGTGGAAGCGAACTTGCAGGTTTAGACAAACTGTCTTACGTGCTGAACGGAAACGATATTCTGACAAGTGCGTTCCTTAATACCGATTACCTTATTGCGATGTTCAGCAACGGCGCAAACGACTTTGACGGCATCATAAACGGTCTTGTTAACGGCTCGGCAATCATAGGCGGCAAGTTAAAAACGTTCGGCAAAGGCAGTACGTCAAATCAGTTTGACGCAATGAAAGGCACCACAAGGGCGTTCAGCGAAGGCTTATACGGCATGTATCTTGTCGTGGATAATAGATATTCCTTGGTTGACAACACCGCGACCGTAAAGGCGATTTTTGAAGAAATCAAGTCGCCGGAATTTGCAACCGTCGTGGAGGCGAACGCCAATCAGGAACAGGCAAAAGCAAACGTCAGGAAAATCCTTGCAGATTTGCAAGCAAAGGGCGATATTGAAGAGTACGATGCCTTCGATATTTATGGATCGACCAACGAATATGATGGATATCTGGGCATTAAAAGTGGGAAATCTGTCAAAGACTATATTTGCGCAGACAATAAAAAACTGACAAAAAAATATGTAAGATCATCTTTCAAAAAGCCTGATATAAATAACGTGATGACTTACTTGCAGACGCTTACATTCCCGGATTCTGATCCTGAAAAATGGTGGAATATCGAAAGATGGTATTATGTAGAACATTCTAATAATGTTGAGGATGACAGTGGTTTAAGGTTGATGGATTTTTACAATACAAAAGCCAAGGAAAATGGTGCGCACCTTCGTGCGGACAGCACTTTTGCCATCGACGAAAAATACAATCAAACGTTCACGGGATTGAAAGATAAGGAACTGGACGGCTTTGATCGTGTTGCGGTGCGTTCGGAAGTGCAATATACGATAAAGCAAAATACGTACTTCAATTTTGCATTAAGCAATACGCAAGTCGTGTTTGCGGCGTCCACGGATGGCGTTGACAAGAGGGTTCGTATGAACTTCCTTATCGACACGTCGGAAAAAGACATTTATGTGTTTTTCCATTGCAAGGCGCTTGATAAATCAAAAGACAAGAGCGCACAAACGATGTTCTTGTTCCAAAAATGTTCGTTCCAGGTGACGGGTAAAAACAATGCATACCTTATGCTTGTGGACGACACTTCCTTTACCGCAAATGCGCACAGTTTGGAAATCAGCAACTCGCTTGGCTCGGAAGACAAGACGGACGAAAAAGTCGGCACGCATTTCAAATCGAACACATACCAAAAATATGTTGCACGATTCAAGGAGCATGGGGGCACTGTGTCTGCATTTGATTTAGTTGCTCTTACGAATGCAATACAAATGAAAGCATTGCCTGACGGCGATCCGGCAAAAGTCGGCAATATGTTCATTGTCGGTATGGGCAGCAACAATATTAAATTCGGACGTGGCGGTACGGTTAATGCGTTGATTTATATCCCCAACGGCAGGTATTCCAACGAATCAACCGGTATTTTGAGTATCATTCCTATCGCAAGTTCGGGCAATAACGAGGCGTCAATCATCGCAAAAGATATTTATATCGGCGGCAGCAACCGCGGCAAACTTATCTTTACAAGTTACGACGTGTCAAGAATGGGGACGAAAAACAGCAACAGTTCAGGCTTGGTTATGGACGGTTTGATTAACCCCGACACGGTGTCGCACGACACGAAATGGGTTGCGGGCGATTACTATTACGGCTAAAATGAAAAAGGTTTTGAAACGCTTAAAACTGAATAAAAAAGGCTTTACCTTTGCCGAATGTATCGTTGCAATCGCGTTGTTTGCGATCGTCGGCACGCTGGCGTTCACCATGTTCAACACGGCGACGCGCTATATGTCCAAGGCGAAAAAGGAAGAAGCCAAAAGGTCGCAGGCGCAGGAGCAGGCTCTTTTGAACACGTTTATGTACAACGACAAATACATCGTGTATCCGCACAGTATTTTGCAGGTATCGTACATCAGCACGTCGAAGGGCAACGTGGCGCAGTACGCGGCGGTGCTTAATTACGACACCGATTACGGCGCGGTACCGTTTGCGATTTCAATCGAACCCACCAAAGAGCAGGCGACGAGCACCCCTTTGGTCTATGCTTTCACAAGGTATCAGGTGACGTCGGACAAGGGTACGAAACGCTGGATTTTCATTTTCAACGACGATACCGTGTCTTACGACCTTAAAAACACGGAAGAACTCACTCGTTACTCGCTATTCAAAGAATGGGTAACAACCAACTATAAGAACTGACATGAGAAAACTCGCAAAAATCTTAAAAAATAAAAAAGGCTTCACCTTGGTCGAAGCGATCGCGGTCGTCGCCATTATGGGTATTCTCGCAACGGTTATCGGCGGGCTTGTCACGGCGGGCACGACGGCTTATATGCGCCAGAAAGAAAACGCCGCCGCAAAAGACCTTGGCACAATCGTCCAGAACGAGATCAAGCGGGCGGCAAGGTCGACGGTTGAAGTATATTTGCAGGACGGCGAACTTCCGAAAGATAGCAACATAATCGGGGCTGACGATAATCAGACCACGTATACAATGAAAAACGCGCCGACGGGCGAGTACAAGTTGTTCTCGTCGTCCGATGACGGCAGGCTTGTGTATTCGACAGACAGCGGCAAAACCACGCAGGAATACTTCACGTCAACTGACGCCGAAAAGCGCGCGTTTTACGGCAGTTTCACAATCAAGGTTTACTTCAAAGCGATTGTTAACATGTTTAATGAGATTACGTCCGTCAAGGTGTTCTGCGACGTCTATAACGCCAAAGGGCAAAAAAAATTCGACTCCCCGGGGCTTGAAATCGACTTTATCGAGGCGGATTACAACCAGTCGTCGGAAACCAAACGTTTCAAAGGGATTTTCAGTTTCGAGCAAGGCAATATCGGGGCAATCACGGAAAGCGCGGACGTCTGGCAGTACAACAATATGCTGCTGGACGCTAACTACAAGCCGGAAAACGAGAAAGGGTTCAAGAATTTTTATTTCCGAACCGTGACAGGCGGTTGATAAAATGGAACTTGGCCATCTGTTATTCACGATATTTTCCGCATTTTTCGGGCTTGCGGTCGGCAGTTTTCTGAACGTTTGCATTTACCGCATTCCCAAAGGCACGTTTTTCACCGAAAAACACAGTTATTGTCCGAAGTGCGGGCAGCCGCTGAAATGGTACGATATGGTGCCGGTTTTCAGCTGGATTTTTCTTGGCGGAAAGTGCAGGAATTGCAAGGAAAAAATCTCCGCAAGGTACCCGATTGTGGAGTCGCTCAACGCCGTATTGTGGACGTTGTCGGCATATTTTATCGGGCTTAACGCCAACGCGTTCATATACGACGCGCTGTTTTCGGCGCTCATCGTGATGACGTTCATAGATATCGACACGAAAGAGATCCCCAACGGCATCGTCGTGTTCATCATAATTTTGTCGATCCCGCTGTTTTTCACGGCGAAGGACGTTGTGTGGTGGCACAGGCTTGTGGGCGCGGTGGTTATCAGCGTGCCGCTTTACGTAATCGCGCTCGTGACGGGCGGCATCGGCGGCGGCGACATAAAGCTTTATTTTGCGCTGGGGCTTGTGTTGGGGCTTTACCCGACGCTTGTGTCGGCGTTTATCGCGATAGTGTCGGCGGGGCTTATCGGCGGCGTACTTTTGCTGACGAAAAAGGTCAGAAAGGGGTACGAGCTTCCGCTTGGTCCGTTTATCGCGCTTGGTGCGGTGGTCACGGTTTTTGCGGGCACGCCCATAATCGACGGCATAAAAAACTTATTCGGAATATAATATTTATATATCATAAGGAGAAGAGATGCAAAGAGGAGCAAGTTTAGGCGACATCCTAATAGAGAAAGGCTTTGTCAAACAGGCGCAACTGGATGACGCAAAACGTTGGCAAAAAACCCATCCCAACGAAAAAATCAGCGCGATATTGTTGTCGCGCGGCATTATCACCGAGGACGCGATGCTTTCTGCAATGGCGGAGCGTTTCAACACGACCTATATAAATACGGAACTTGTCGTCCGTCGTCCCGAAATTCTGAAAAACGTACCGGAGCAAATCGTCAAAAAGCACTGCATAATGCCGCTTGACGTGAAGGCGGGGCAGATAATAATCGCCACGCACGATCCGCACGACATCGGCGCGTTCGAGGACGTAAAGATGGTCACGCGTATGGACGTCGGTTTTGTCCTTGCGCCGCAGCGTATCATCGAAAGCGCGATTGAAAAGTACTACACCAACGCCGGCAACTTCTTCGTGTCGGACGAAGCGACGCAAAAGGTTGTCCAGCAGACTTCGGCGGCAACCCAGCAAAAGTTGTCCGAAATCGAAAGCCGCGTTGACAACACTCCTGTCGTCAAACTTATCAACAGCCTTATCACGCAGGCGTACATGCGCCGCGCGTCTGATATTCATATTGAGCCGTTTGAGGAGCAAATCCTTGTCCGCATGCGTATCGACGGCGAGCTTGTCGAATGTATGCGCTTGGACATTTCCACGCTTAACAGTATCGTTTCGCGTTGTAAAATCCTTGCGGGCATCAACATTGCTGAAAAGCGAATCCCGCAGGACGGCCGTATTGACTTCAACAACGGCGACATCAACATCGATCTTCGTGTCAACACGCTGCCCACGATTTACGGTGAAAAGGTCAACATGCGTCTTCTTGCAACCGAGGACGCCGCGCTTATCACGCTTCCCGACCTTGGCATGCCCGACAAACTGTTTGAACAGTTCTCCCGCATCATCAAAGCGCCGAACGGGATCATTCTTGTCACGGGGCCTACGGGTTCAGGTAAATCGACGACGTTGTACGCCGTCCTTAGCGAACTCAACAAACCGAACGTCAATATAACGACGGTCGAAGACCCTGTCGAAAAGCAAATCTTCGGCGTCAATCAGGTGCAAACCAATGCAAAGGCGGGCTTAACGTTCGCAAGCGGACTTCGCGCAATCCTGCGTCAGGACCCGGATATCGTCATGATCGGTGAAATTCGTGATACCGAAACCGCCGAAATCGCAATCCGCGCCGCTATCACGGGCCACTTGGTTTTGTCCACGCTGCACACCAACGACGCCGCGTCAAGTATCGTCCGTCTTATCGACATGGGCGTTGCGTCATACATGGTCGCGTCGTCCGTGAACTGCGTTGTCGCGCAAAGGCTTGTCAAAAAGCTTTGCCCGGAATGCAAGAGAAAACGCGAAATCAAGGCGGAAGAGGCCGCACTTTTGAAAGATCCGTCAATCACTCACATTTATGAGCCTGTCGGCTGTCCCCGCTGCGGCAACACCGGCTACAAGGGACGTACCGCAATTTACGAAATTATCGAAATCGACAGCGACCTTCGCCGTATGATCTCCGAGGGCAGGACAACCGAGGAAATCCGCGACTTCGCCAAAGAGCACGGCGCAACGTTTTTGGAAGACAGCATCCGCACGCTCATCGGCAACGGCACGACGTCCATGTCCGAGTTTTACCGCCTTATTTACAGCATTTAATAAACGGGAACAAACCAAAACAAAAACTCTGCAAAAACTTGCAGAGTTTTTTAATAAAAAAAAGCGAGGCGTTTGCCTCGCTTTTGGGATAATTTATATCAAATTATTCACTCACAATACCTTCGCCATTGATGGTATAAGTTGTGGTTTTATTACCTTGCTTATGGGTATATGTGACGACGATTGAATTACCTTCCGTTGGAATAGATAAAGAGATATTACCCTTTCCTGCGGTTTTGATAACATTAGGAAATTCCGAACCGACGGCAGAGGTTACATCTGCAAGTGTCAATAATGTATCTGCTGTATCACCTTTTTTTACGAATTTGCCGGTATTATCTCCACTCGTGGCTATATAATAATCTCCTTCAATAATTAAGGAAGCAATATGGTCTGCAACTTTCTTTGCTTGGGTTTTGTTTGCATTGTCTGTTTGTTTGTTCAACTGCGAAACCGTAACACCGGCGACCGTGCCTGCAAGGACTGCCATTATTGCGATTACGACGATAAGTTCAACGAGCGTGAAGCCCTTTTTGTTTTTTCTAAGTTTTAACATTTATGTTAATCCTCCATATAATTATTTCAAAAATTGAGCATACAGGGCAAAAAATCCTTATTTTGCGATTAGTAAGTCAAAAACCGCGCTTGAAATGGTGGTTTTTATTAAACTGTCAAAAGGACACTCTTGCTATCATATATAATAGGTGTGTTTTAATAAATATAAATACAAGAGAATATGACGTGAAAATATAGAGTGGGTTGACTTTGGTATATAGAAAAAAATTGATTGAAGTTTACAAGCGAATTGTATTGATATTTTAATTTGTTCTCTTTTATTCGATATTTTGAGCAAATAAAATGATGCAATGACTGGGTACTTGTACGGAAAGGATACAAAACAACATAATAATATAGTGTTTTTTATTATACTGTCAAAAGGACACTCTTGCTAAATATATGACCGACTGTGATATTTTTTTGGAATCATATAAATCATTAAATTAAAAACCGAGAATGTGTCACAAAAATACAATTAAATTTTTTGGTTTATGACAAGGTTACCCTTCCGGGAGATTCTCACGTCGCTTTGCTCCTCAGAATGACAGAGTACTTCGTACGGAACATAACAAGCGTTTGTTTGCTGAAAAGTAATAGCATAATCTACATACTTTCTTTACGTTATCCCGTGCAACGCACTCTATGTCATTACGAGCGGAAAATCGGGGACCCCAAAAGATACTTTCGTACTTTTGGGGAAAAGGAGTATGCAAGCATAAGACAGGCGATTGTCGCTTGCGACGATTGACTGGTCAAAAACGAAGCATACGACGTGCGGAAGGGAACCATATTATAAAACCCACGCAAGATACTTTATAATGGGCCCCAACGGGATACTGTGTACCCGTTGGGAAAAGGAGTATGCGAGCGTAAGACAGACAGTTGTCGCTTGCGACGATTGTCTGGTCAAGAATGAAGCATACGACGCGGAGAAAAAGGCGCACACAAACAAAAGAGTGAGCATTGCCGCCCCGACAATGCGATTTCAACAGCGCAGTTTGCGCCGATTACCCTGTATGAATTTTGGTAAATGTTAGTATTTGCTGGGAAAAATTTAAAAAAACGTATGAAAATATTTGAATATGTGCATTGAATGGGTGAAAGTTGCACAAAAATGGGATTTTTTTGGACTATTATACAATATAGTACTATTATAGTATTAAAGTATTTTCAAAAAAAGTATTGACGGGGCATATTTTATAAAGTATAATAATAGTTGTGAAGGGAAACTATGACATTTTTTTATGCATTTTTCCCTGAACAAAAAAATATCGGACAAAACGTCGCAAAATAAGGATTTGTCGCAGCATTGCTTTGTGTTCAATGACAGCGCGCTAAAATCCGGGGCCCCCAAAAGATACTTTGTACTTTTGGGGAAAAGGAGCACACAAGCAAAAGAGTGAGCATTATTGCTTGCAATAATGTGATTTCAAAAGTGCAGTGTGCGACGCGTTGTCCAAATCAAACGTTGAAATAATTATAGTGGAGGATTAACATAAATGTTAAAACTTAGAAAAAACAAAAAGGGCTTTACGCTCGTTGAACTTATCGTCGTAATCGCAATCATGGCAGTCCTTGCAGGTACGGTCGCCGGTGTTACGGTTTCACAGTTGAACAAAAGCACGAATAAAAATGCAAAAAATGAAGCACTAGGATTGCTTAATGATTTCAAAACATATTTAATTGACGATGAACTCGGAAAAGAAGAATTGACAACAGAAAATCTTCAAGCTGCTATGACACAATTTGTAACAGATACAAACAAAGTTAAAGGCACTACTGTATTAACACAAGCGGGCAAAGGTGTTACTACCCCGAAAGCAGGCTCACACCAATTTTTATATAAAATAGAAGGATTAGAACTTACAATTTACTGTGATAAAAAAGGTTCTACTGGCGAAGATCCATCTGTATCATTTACATTCACAAGTGATAATATTAATCCGTAATTGACCTAATTACACTAAGCATAAAAGCGAGGCAAATGCCTCGCTTTTTGATTGCCAAATTTTGGCATTGTGTCTTGAAATATATCCGCTTGGGGTTTATAATCGGAGTATAGAAATTCTTTTTGCTATATATAAGGAGGAAATCAATATGAAATTGAAAAAAGGTTCAACAGTAGCAACGATAGTTGCTTTAATATTGGCTATAACACTTTTTGTAGCGCAGTATATTTTCTTGTTTAAGGTAGATACGAAAGAAGCAATAAACATTGCGATTCTTGTTGCATGTGTAATACTTGCACTGTTTCTATTTGGCTATTTAATTAACTTATGTGATACGCCATATCAAAAAAGACTACGGTTTGGTTTTCAAATGTTTTTCGATGAGAGAAAAGACAAGTTAGAGGATTTTCAAAAGTATTGCATTGAAAAAAGAGAAAATGAAAATATACAATTGCTGGTTGGTTATTTTGGTGAGATTATAAGCGAGGAAGAAATCTTAAAAGCGTATATTGCTAACGATGAAGCGTTTTTTTTGAAATTATGTAAAAAAGTTGGGTTTAATGACCGTTCTAATATTAGAAGCAGGGTTAAAACAATATTTGAGGAAAAAGGACTGCCGATGAATTGCGATTATTTTACATATTACAAAAATGGTTATTATGTAAATGTCGACAATAATTTAAGTATCGGATTGTCCATTGTTTCATTTTTAATCACAGTGTATTCTTCGTTAAATTTGCTAAACATATTAAAGTCGCCTAAGGTGTGTATTCCTATATGTGTTATTTTGGTATTAGGAATTACATGGACAATAGTTGAGTTTTTATTAAAACGACGAAATACAAGGAATCTGCCAATCACTGAATGCAAAGACTACAATGAGCTTGTTGATGCTTATAAAGCCTTTTGTGGCGAAGAAGTGGAGAAGAAAATTCTTTATTGATACAAAAGGCAAAATTCTCAATAAGGTAAGTCTTTTGGTCGAAAATGCAACCACAAAAGCAATATTTTACAACGAATACGCCAAAATCGAGCAATCAAAAAGCGAGGCATTTGCCTCGCTTTGATTTCGCGCATTGATTGTACCTTAAAGTGTGCCGCGGTATCGTGCGGGAGCTGACTCGTTATCATTAAAAACATGACAACCACCCCCTTTTGGTACAATCACATTGATACCAAAAAATATTATATCACTTGCATACAGAAAAAGCAACAAAAAGCGAGGCGTTTGCCTCGCTTTTTTGTTTATATGTGCTAATTTAGTAAATCATTAGGATTTTGTGATTGTTCCATCTAACGCTACTTTATATGTTACATTGCCACCAGTTGCTTTGGGAACATATGCAATAGTAATTTCAGTCTTAGCATCATTTAAAGTAACATTTATGATTCCTTTTGTTGGAGCATTAGCGCCTGTGGGGTTTACTTTTATGCTTGACGATGAATATTGTTTTTCCAAAACACCTGCCAGTTTATCGCCATTGAACTTTGCATCATCACCTAAGATTAAGTCTTCACCTTCCGTTTCGCCGGTTAATGCGCATTGAGAAAGGAATTGTGCGATAGTGTTTGCCTGTGATTGACCTGTTTTGTCGGTTTGTTTATTAAGTTGTGATACCGTAACACCAGCCACAACGCCTGCAAGGACTGCCATGATTGCGATTACGACGATAAGTTCAACGAGCGTAAAGCCCTTTTTGTTTTTTCTAAGTTTTAACATTTATGTTAATCCTCCACTATAATTATTTCAACGTTTGATTTGGACAACGCGTCGCACACTGCACTTTTGAAATCACATTATTGCAAGCAATAATGCTCACTCTTTTGCTTGTGTGCTCCTTTTCCCCAAAAGTACAAAGTATCTTTTGGGGGCCCCGGATTTGCGATAGCGCGCTGTCATTGAACAAAGCAATGCTGCGACAAATCCTTATTTTGTGAACACGTCTTTCCCCACGGGTACAAAAGTATCCCGCGGGGGTTTTATGCGGTGTCCCTTCCGGGAGATTGCCACAGCACCGCAAAGCGGTGCTTCGCAATGACATAGAGGGCGTTGCTCGCAAGGGAACAAAGGGCGGTGCGCGTCATAAACTTCACTTTTGACCAAACAATCGCCGTAAACGTCAATTGTTTGTCTTTTGCTTGTTTATTCCTTTTCCCCACGGGTACAACAGTATCCCGCGGGGTCCCCGATTTCAATGTTATAAGTTATAGTGAGTTGTATGTGAAAAATAATATATTGACACTGTACGCGCGAAGTAGTATAATTATATAAGTATGAAAAGGCGTGTTTTCAAAAATAAAAAAGGCTTTACGCTCGTTGAACTTATCGTGACCATTGCCATTATGGCGATTCTTGCCGCGGCGGTTACGCCTGCCGTTTACGTCACGACAAAACGCCGTCAGAAGAGCGCTGCCGAAACCGACACGCAGACTATGTACAGGAACTCGATCGCGGCGGTTACGTACCTTTCGGGGCAGCATATTTATCCCAACAAGCCGGATCCGCGCAAAGAAGACGTGGACAACGGCACGAACGGGTGGTACGTCACGTATTCCGCAATGGTGTGCAAGCGCATTTATCAGACCGTAATCGGGCTGGACATTCCCGTCAAATACTACGATCCCGATGCGTCGGGGCCGGAAAAGGTCCTTGTGCCGGACGGCTGCAACGCGGTGGAGCGCAGTTCCTTTGTCAGCGCGGACAACAAAAATCCTTATATCGTCATTCAGGTTGTGGGCGTCGCGGCGGCGGAGAACAGCGACGAAATCGTATATTATCTCATCGTCAGCTACCACAACGACAAGAATAAGTTCGCGGCTTGGGACGGCGGAAAAGAGGTTCCAACGGCGACGCTTGACTACGTCACGAAAGATCCGACGACAAATCCGCAACTTAACCGCGCCTATCAGACCAACAAGGGCACTCCCATTCGCTATACGTTCAAAATAAGAACAAAGTAATGCTATTATGAAATATATCTTGCAGTTTTTTTACCTGGTTTTACAGTTCACCTGGGGCGCGATTCAGAACGCATTGGGGTTTTTGCTTTTCCTGAAAAATATCAGGTGCGAGCACGCCTATTACCACGGCGCAATCCTGACCTTCCACGAGGGCGATTGGGGCGGCGTGTCGTTGGGCGCGTTTATCTTCATCAACGGCAAGCGCGGCGATGAGTACAAAAAAACCGTGTCCGTGCATGAGTACGGCCATACCATTCAGTCGCTGATTCTGGGGCCGCTGTATCTGTTTGTCGTCGGGATTCCGTCGTTTGTATGGTGCAACAACAAGAAGTGCATTGCTATGAGACAGGAACAAAATAAATCCTATTACGATCTGTATTGCGAAAGCTGGGCGAACAGGCTCGGCGAGGCGGTCACGCACGAGGAGGCCCCGCACAAGTGAAAGAAAAGTTCAACGGGGTGCTTTTGCATATAGGAAGTCTGCCGTCTGAATACGGCGTCGGCGCGCTGTCCGAGGGCGCGTTTTCTTTTGTCGATTTTTTGGCGGACGCAAAGGTCGATTTCTGGCAAACGCTGCCGTTATCGCCAACGTCTTTCGGCGACAGCCCGTATCAGTCGCCGTCGGCATTTGCGGGGAATCCGTACTTTATTGATATAAATACGCTTGTTAAACGCGGGTTTTTGACGGAAAACGAGGCAAAACGCGCCAAAACAAAATCGCTTGACTACGCCGAAATTTTTAACTCGCGCTACAACGTGCTGCGCTTGGCGTTCAAAAGATTTCAAAAAAATTCCGATTATTCAAAGTTTCTTGAAAATAACGAATATTGGCTGGACGACTTCGCACTGTTTATGGCGCTCAAAGTCAAAAACGGGTTTTCGTCGTTCGATACGTGGGAAAAGGACGAAAGACGGCGCGATACGCTGTCCGACGAAAAAATCGCCGCGCTTCAAGACGAGTGCGATTTCTGGCGGTTTTTACAGTTCGAGTTCTATCGCGAATTGACCGCGCTTAAAGACTACGCAAAATCCAAAAACGTCGCGCTTATCGGCGATATTCCCATCTACGTCGCGTACGACAGCGCGGACGTCTGGGCGCACCCCGAAATATTCAGGCTTGACAAAAATATGCGCCCGAAAGAGGTCGCCGGCGTGCCGCCCGATTACTTCTCCGCCGACGGGCAACTGTGGGGCAATCCGCTGTACGACTGGAAAAAACAGCAGGCGGACGGCTTTTTGTGGTGGCATCACCGCTTGCTGCATCAGCTGCAATTTTTCGACAAAATCCGCATCGACCACTTCCGCGCGTTTGAAAGCTACTACGCCGTGCCGTATGGTGCAACGACCGCAAAAATCGGCAGGTGGGTGAAGGGCGTCGGCACGAAAATCTTCGACGGGCTTGACCTCGACGGCAGAATCATCGCCGAGGACCTCGGAATTATCACCGACAAGGTGCGCCGCCTTGTGAAACGTACCGGTTTCCCCGGAATGAAAGTCTTTCAGTTCGCTTTCGACGGCAAGAGCGATAACGAGCATCTGCCGGAAAACGTAAGGTATAACACCGTCTATTACACCGGCACGCACGACAACGATACGCTGAAAGGCTGGTACGACGCGCAGGGCGACGGCACAAAAGAGTACGTCAAAAAAACCCTCGGCGCAACCGACGAGAACGTCTTTGATAAAGCTTTCAAAAGGGTAATGCGCTCCCGCGCGAAATTCGTCATCGTGCCTATGCAGGACTATCTGTTGCAGGGCTCGGAGGCGAGAATGAATACACCGGGGACGAACGACGGGAATTGGAAATACGTCCTGCCGAAAAATTACGCAAAGGTGAAAAACCGCATAAGAAAGTACGTCAGGAACAGATGTTCAGACAGCGCGGCGCGCACTGCGCTTTTGAAATCACATCATTGCAAGCAATAATGCTCACTCTTTTGCTTGTGTGCGCCTTTTTCTCCACGCAAGTACAAAAGTATCTTGCGTGGGTTTTATAATATGGTTCCCTTCCGGGGGATTCTCACGTCGCTTCGCTCCTCAGAATGACAAATAATCCGCAACGTGCCGAAGGCACACATCGCGCCGAAGGCATATCACTGTCGAAGACAATAGCACTTGTCGAAAGGCAAATATAACTCGGATAAAGCGATAAAGATTATCGCTTTATCGTTGAAATCCTGTGCCTTTTTCGGTGACGATGTTTTCACCGCTCAGGTAAATTTTGTAATATACTTCACGATATTCTTGCGATTTTCCCTTGTAATAAAGATAAATCGCTTTTTGCTCCGTGTTAAAATCGGCGGAAAAAGTCCCCTTTTTTTCGGGAACGCCGTACGAATCAGCCCATTTTAAGGACGAAAACCTGTTTTTTAGGGTATTGTAAGCGGCTTCCGAGTACGCATCCGTCCATATTGCGTCGATACTGCCATACAACAATAGATCTGTAACGTCGATTTCGATCCCCGTAAGTTCGGTGAAGAACGAAGGGCGTTCAACGACTTCCTGCGCCCACGAAACGATTTGTGCAGAAATTTGCTTTCCGTTGTATATGTAGTTGACTTCGTCGGTTTTCTTGTTGAGAATGCCCACGGTTGCGCCCGAAACGACGCCGGCAAGCACCGCCATAATCGCAATTACGACGATAAGCTCCACAAGAGTGAAACCTTTTTTATCGGATTTCATAATTTTATTATACAAAACCGCCGACGTTTTGTCAAAACCGACGTGTTTTCAGGGGGAAAAGGAAAATCCGATTTTGGAAACCCGCCGTTTTTCGTTTTGTTGAGTTCAAATTTTTTGAAGATTTTTTGAAAATCAATTTTTTTGAAAGTCGTAATAATTGACAGTGATGAATGTCAATATGACAGCGGCGCACACTGTGCTTTTGAAATCGCATTATCGCAAGCAATAATGCTCACTCTTTTGCTTGTGTGCGCCTTTTTCTCCACGCAAGTA
>ENA-ORSL01000737-ORSL01000737.1-human-gut-metagenome-genome-assembly--contig:-NODE-737-length-31555-cov-3.769206_pt1 | contig 31555 bp, 26 predicted proteins | sample MGYA00242190_ERZ509157 | MGnify/ENA primary metagenome ERZ509157 (study PRJEB26280, sample SAMEA2338664) | human gut metagenome | biome: human gut; feature: human-associated habitat; material: faeces...
AGCTCGCCCTCGCAAAGTCCGCTCATAACGCACAAAATGTTTGAATGTTTTGAATAATATCTGCCGTCTATGTTCTCCGGCAGCCATTTGTGCGAACCCGTTTTGCCGTTAAGTCCGTCAAAATAAAGCCTTTTTTCTTTATCAAAAAATATTTTATTGTGGTTTTTTTTGTGCTTTTCGGCATCGAGCAAATATTTTTCTTGCATCTCGCCATCGCCGATTTCTTCCATAATTTTTGCCGCATGGCAAAGTGCGTCACGGTAGAAAGCATTGAGACAAGTTTGACCGAGTGCTTTCGGCGGATGGTGCATTGAATATCCGTCTGCAACCACCCAGTCCACAAACATATAATTCGGCGGCGAGTCAATAACTCCGTTTTCGCCCAAATATGTTTCAAATCGTTTTAAAAGAATCCTGACGGCATCTTTGCAATAATTCAGCAAATTTTTATCGCCTGTAAACATATAAACATCCCACAGCATACGAACCCAAATCAAGCTGTAAGTTGTGTGGAACATTTTGCCGCCGTTTTCGCAAAGCATATCGGCAGTTCGCATAACATCAAAAGAAGCAAGGCGCATATCGCCGAAAGTGAACGCCGTCATAAGACTTTCTATATAGTAATCTCCCGTGCAGGCAAGCGGTTCTTGGTGCATGGGGCTGTCAAGGTGCATAGTCTGCCGGCATATTTTAAGAGTATGCTTGCAAACGTCATAAATTTTATTAAGGGATTTATCACTGCAAATAAATTCGCCCTCGTCCGTGGTCGGATAACACTGAAAAACCGCAGCAGGCAGAACAGAGGTTGCTTTTTGACCGAAGTTTTTTATTCTAAGCGTATACCTACCCATAGAGTGAAAATTCATATCGGTATAGTGCATATTCTCTGTCACAACAATTTTTTCTCTGCGGCTTATGACATCGCCGTATTCGCCAACCGTAACATCTATTTCACAGCCGTCCGTTTCAATCTGCAAATCTGCGCTTGCGGAATAAATTTTGTCAAACTCTGCGGTAAACTCTTTGGTTTCACCGGGCTTTACAACAATTTTTTTCTGATTTACAGGTCGGATTTTTTCAAACGAAAGCATCGGAATAGGTGCGTCTTTTATATGCCGTTCAAAAGAAGTTTTTTCGGCATTGCTCCACTCGGGCGGCATAATTCTGCCGTCATAGCAAAAAGGCTCTGTATAGGCTTTGTTAATTCTGCACTGCCAGCTTTCGTCCGTGGCAAGTTCAATTTCTCTGCCGCTTTTAAAATGTGCGTTTATCTGCGCCGCAAGCCCTCCCCGGCCGCAGGATATATCGGTCATAACAACGGGAGAAAGCTGCACCTGAACAAAGACGCTGAGTTTTTTGCCTGTGTTCTTTAAAGAATAATTGTTTGCATAGTGCCAATAAGGGGAGTTTTCGTTTTCAAAATCTCCCCCGGCGCAGGCAGGACCGTTGCCGACAAATTCGCCGTTTATATAAAGGCGAAAAAATGTATCGGCACTGATTTTTACATTTAAAGACTCTGCATCTTCATCAAATTCATATTCTTTTTTAAACTCTGCAACGCAGTAGTTCCTTTTTTCTGAAGTACCGTCCGCAAACGATGTGCAGACGGTACGCTGATTGTCGGGATAAAGCTTTTCACTGAGCCATATCCAATTATTTGCTTTATTCATATTAACTGTTATTTAGCGGCTGTTTTTCCGGCTTTTCTTTCTTCAATTTCTTTTACCATTTTACGCTGTTTATCTTCTGTTATGGTATAAAACAGCATCGGCACTATTGTAAGAGCCATGCTTATTGCACCCGAGAGAATAAGCAGCGTCCAAAGCGTGTCTTTGCCTCCGGCAGTTATATAAACTCCGTCTGCCGCAGTGGGGTTTATACCCGCAACCCTATAAGAAATTACGCCGACAAACGCACCGACAGCCATGCCGATTTTGTTTATAAAGGTCTGCATTGCAAAGCAAATGCCCTCTGCGCGCTCGCCCGTTTTCCATTCAAGATATTCAACGGTGTCGCCTATCATAGCGTATGTGATAATATTGTTTACGCCCTGAGGTATGCCGAGCAAAACAAGGCCTATCGCGCATATCCACATCTTCCACCTCGCGTCGTAGCCGATGAAATACATTGCAAACATAACCACAGCGCCGAGAGCGTGAACCATGATATATGCCTTTTTCTTCGTGAATTTTTTGCTCATCCAGGGCACAAGCAACGATGCGACGAGTCCGCCGGGAACCGCAAGCATTGTTATAAGAGAGAACAAGCCCTCTTCACCGAGAACATATTTAGCAAAATAAAGTCCGCCTGTGTAGGTATATACCATTCTTGCGCCGCCGAGTATACCCGAAAGAACTATGAGCAAAAGCTCTTTGTTTTTGAAAAGGAGCTTTAAGTTGTGGCCGAGGCTTGGCGGATTTTCTGTTGACTGAAATCTCTCTTTGGTATTTTTGAAGCCGTAAAAAAACATCGGCATAGAAACAACAACCAAAACAAGAGCGCAAAGGAAGTAGGTCCATTTAAGCGTATTTGCATTCTCGCCTATATACTGAACGAGTACCTGACCGTCTTGTTTATATTTTTGAGTAACCGCAGAGGATATTATGGGCACCGAAACCGTGACAAGACCTGCGCCGAGTGTGCAGGCAAGCCTTGCAACCGTCAGCACCTTGCCCCTGACCTCGGTATTATTCGTAAGGCAGGTTGAAAGTCCCCAATAAGGTACGTCCGCAACGGTGTAAACAACGCTCCAGATAACATATATGGCTGATATAGCCGCAAAAGATGCAACCGATTTTGCCTGATAGAACGGTAAGAAGCAAGCAAGAGTCATAATTCCTATCGGTATAGCCATCCATTTAAGATACGGGCGGCATTTGCCCCACGGAGTTCTTGTTCTGTCAACAATACTGCCCATTATCGGGTCGTTGAGCGCGTCAAAAATTCTTGTGCAAAGCATCAAAAGTGCAACAGCAACCGAGCCCGAGACCGCACCGACTTTAAAATCATCGGAACCGAAAAGCAGTGCCTCGGTCATAAACACGGTGAGATATGAACCGATTATTGTGCAAATAAAATTTTGCCCTATGCCGGTTACGCTGTAAGCGATTGCTTCTTTGGGCTGAATCCCCTCGCCCGGAGTCGTACCGAAAATTTTATGTAAAAATGACACTTTTTGCATACAGATACCTCCATAAAATTTATTATATTGATTTTAACATATTTTAGCTCTGTTTGCAATGACTTTTTATTCAATTTGACATTAAATAAAAATTGTGTATAAAATTTTCTCACCAAATATTTTAGATTATATTTTAAACTTTGAATTATTTTTAACGGTTAAAGCGTTCAAAATATATAATTTAGAACAAAAACAAGCCACCGCCCAAACGAAAACAGCCTAGCACCCGTACTATATATATGGGAGAGGCAGGTGCAAGTCAACACTGCGCTATATATGGAAGTGGCAGGCACACCCGCCCACCGACGCTATATAAGAGGCAACGGCAAGCGTTTCACGCACACCTACGCCCTATAAATAAGTTAAAGGGGACACGATACATATGTAAGAGAATTTTTAAAAGCAGGAACAACACAAGAACAACTTTTGTACATTAACTTCGGAGGTATATTATGAACGATTACGAATTTGCAAAACTTATTAGGAAAGCAATGGAACTGCATGAAGAAAAAACAAAAAACAACAAATACATATTAAAGCCCGAAACAGCAGTCAAAATATCAAGGATACTGCAACTGACATCTAAATATTGTGTTAAAGCAAAATTTGATATATCTGATAACGCATTCGACATTGAGCTCCAATCATATGTTTTTGACAGCCTGACAGAGCATATGAAAGAAGTTTTTGAGTTAGCGGATATATTTACTATAGATGCGCTTGACGACGGTATGGTAAGCATAGAGCTGAGGATATTGGAAGCCGGTATATTGATTTCGGAAAATTAAGCGACCGTATAACAAGGTATCGGTACACCGCTCTACAAGGTGGCTTTTGGTGTGATTGCTCTAAATTTCATGTGAGCTAGCAGTAAGACTCGCCCTCATTCGGCGCCCCCCCACCTTCTCCCCCGGGGCGAAGGCTACAATCGGCTTCCCCGAAGAAGTTGTCACGAAGTGACTGATGAGGTGAAATCTATCGGTTTGCTGTCACCAACGGCACAGTGTGGGCACACCGCCCTACGAGGTTTGGTTTCACGTCCTCATGCCGCCGATTATCGTGAATTTTCTGCGTTTGATGAACTTCAACCCCTCCGTCACGGCTTTGCCGTGCCACCTCCCCTAAAGTGGAGGCGATATGTGTTCCGCGTTTTATTCAGGCGAAAGCTTAACGGCGCTGTGTGAACACACCGCCCTACGGGATAAAATCCGCTGATTTATGCAAAAAAAAGCCGCCTGCAAACGGGCGGTCTTTTAATCATTCTGTCTTTTGCCTTTTTATAACTTTAAGCCTTGAGAAATCCTCACGCTCTTTTTCATCGAGAGCATCGGATATAAACTTTATTGTTGAGGTGAACTTCGGTATCATAATATTACTCAAAGCATTTGTGCGCTTTTGGGTCTTTTTGATTGCGTCCGCAAGGCGCATTACATTGCTCTCTACCTGCGCGAGCTCAACGGTCAAATACTTAACTCTGTCAAACTGAATATATGCTTCGTCAAGCTGAGAGTTTGTTTCATTAAGTCCGTAATAATTATGGCGGTCGGTTTTTTCTATCGAAATCTCCGGCAGTTCAACACCCATTACGCTTCTGAGCTTCATGCTCACGGAGTCGTCAACCGGGATACACTCCGCATAAACCGTGCAGTCGCCCAAAGTTATAAAGGCTTTTTCAAGTGCGTCATATGCCTGAACATACGCGGCACTTATATCTTTTTGAATAGTCGCCGCCTTTTGAGCAAGAGACATCATTTCACGCACGAGTATATTTCTTTTTCTGTCCATCAAATCATAGCCGAGCTTTGCAAGATCAAGCGATTTTTTCTGAGCCATGAGGTTGTTTTTGGTTATAAATATCTGTGCCATACCGTGCGCCATCTCCTTTCACGGACGATTATTTTTTATAGTAATATTTTTCTGCCGTCTTGTCGTCTATTCGGTCAAGATCCTCTCTGGGCAACATTCTGAGAAGATCCCAGCCGAGGTCAAGAGTTTGCGTTATTGTTCTGTTCTCATTAGGACCCTGCGCGATAAATTCGTTCTCAAACCTCTTGCCGAAGTTGAGTATTCTCTTATCTGCGGCAGAAAGCTCATCTTCGCCTATAACGCTGGCAAGAGATTTAGCATCCTGCACCTTTGCGTAGCATGAGAAAAGCTGGTTTGAAAGCTTGCTGTGATCCTCTCTCGTGTAACCCTCGCCTACGCCGTCTTTCATCAAACGTGAAAGCGAAGCGAGAACGCCTATCGGCGGATAAATGCCGACTGCGTCAAGCGAACGGTCAAGAACTATCTGACCCTCTGTGATATAGCCGGTAAGGTCGGGAATCGGGTGGTTTATATCATCATTGGGCATGGTGAGAATCGGAATCTGCGTAACAGAACCCTTTGAACCCTTTATTATACCTGCGCGCTCATAGATCGATGCAAAATCCGAATAAAGATATCCGGGGAAGCCCTTACGTCCGGGAATTTCGCCTTTTGACGAGCTGAACTCACGAAGAGCCTCGGCGTAAGATGTCATATCCGTGAGAATAACAAGAATATTCATATTAAGCTCAAATGCCAAATACTCCGCCGCGGTCAACGCACATCTGGGGGTGATAATTCTCTCTATAATGGGGTCGTTTGAATGGTTCAAAAACATTACAACCCTATCCATAACATTCGCCTTTTCAAACGACTGCCTGAAATAATCCGCAACGTCGTTTTTAACGCCCATGGCGGCAAAAACTATCGCAAAATCCTCACCGTCGGCAACCGAGGCCTGCTTAACTATTTGAACGGCAAGCTCGTTGTGCTTCATACCGGAGCCTGAGAATATCGGCAATTTCTGACCTCTGATAAGAGTGGTAAGCGCGTCTATTGACGAAATGCCTGTATTGATATAGTTTTTTGGGTAAACTCTCGAAACCGGGTTTATGGGCGAAGAGTTTACATCGCGCTTTTTAAGAGGATAAACCTCTCCGAGTCCGTCGGCGGGTCTGCCGAGTCCGTCAAATACTCTGCCCATTATTTCGGGTGAAAGACCGAGCTCAATCGGGTGACCTGTAAATCTTGTTTTTGTGTTTACAAGCGACACACCTTTTGTGCCCTCAAAAACCTGAATAACTACCTTTTCGCCCTCAACCTGAACTATACGCCCGGTACGCGTGCTTCCGTCGCCGAGCTTCAGCTCAACCATTTCGTCATAAGAAGCGTCTTTTATATTATCAAGCACAACAAGAGAGCCGTTAATCTCTTTAAGTCCGCTGTATTCAATTATCATAAAAACGCCCCCTTATGCGCTGAGTTTTGACAAGCCGGATCTTACCTCTTCTTCGTATTCGTCAAACATATCAAGCTTGTCGTTGGGAATATTGTTTTTCATCTGCAAAAGTCTGTCAAAAAGACCCGTTGCAATTATTTTTGAAAGAGGAACCTGTTTTGCGATAAGCTCCTTTGCCATGTGGTGAAGCAAAAGTATAATCCTCATCATTTTAAGCTGCTTGGGCATTACGACATAAGTGTCTATATCGTCGCCGGCGTTCTGCTGCAAAAATCCCACACGGATAACACGCGCAGTCTCTATGGTGAGCTTCTGGTCATCGGGTAAAACATCCGCGCCTATAAGCTTTACTATCTCCATAAGATTTTTTTCTTCTGCCAAAATCGCACAAACTTCGTTTCTGCAATTCATAAAATCTTCGCCGACATTCTCGGTGTACCAGGGTGAAAGGTCGCCGATGTACTCGCTGTAGCTGTCTGTCCAGTTAATTGCCGGATAGTGACGCGCGTATGCGAGGCTTTTATCAAGTGCCCAGAAGCAGCGGATAAATCTCTTTGTGTTCTGTGTTACAGGCTCCGAAAAATCGGCGCCCTGAGGTGAAACCGCACCGATTATAGAAACCGAGCCCTCGCTGCCGTTAAGGTTTTTAACATAACCCGCACGCTCGTAAAATTCCGAAAGTCTTGACGGCAAATATGCCGGGAAGCCCTCGTCCGCGGGCATTTCTTCAAGTCGGCCGGAAATCTCACGCAGTGCCTCTGCCCAACGTGAGGTGGAATCCGCCATCATTGCGGTGTGATAACCCATATCGCGGTAATATTCCGCTATTGTAACGCCTGTGTAAATAGAAGCTTCACGAGCCGCAACAGGCATATTTGAAGTATTTGCTATAAGTACGGTTCTGTCGGTCAAAGGCTCGCCCGTTTTGGGGTCTGTAATCTCTGCAAACTCGTCAAGAACCTGAGTCATCTCGTTGCCGCGCTCGCCGCAGCCGATATATATGATTATATCTGCGTCGCACCATTTTGCTATCTGGTGCTGTGTAACGGTTTTGCCTGCGCCGAAGCCGCCGGGTATTGCCGCCGCGCCGCCCTTTGCTATCGGGAACAAGGTGTCAATACTTCTCTGACCCGTAACAAGCGGCTGTGTGAGCGATATGCGCTCTTTAAGCGGTCTGGGTGTTCTGATGGGCCATTTGTGGCAAAGAGTAAGCTCGTGCTTTTCTCCCTTTTCGTCCTCTATAACCGCTACAACGTCATGCACCTTGTATTGACCGCTCGGTTTAACCTCGGTTACCTTGCCGCCGAGTGACGGAGGAACCATGATTTTGTGAACTATACTGCTCGTTTCGGGGCAGGTAGCATATATATCTCCGCCGTGGAGCTCGTCGCCGACCTTAGCCGTTACCGTAACATCCCACAGCTTGTTTTCATCAAGCGGAAACGGGCGCAGACCTCTCGGTATAAATGCGCCTGCCGACGCGGCTATAAGGTCAAGCGGATTTTCAATTCCGTCAAATATGTTGCTGAGTATGCCGGGGCCGAGAGTTACGCTCATGGGCTGACCCGTTGAGCGAACAGGCTCGCCGGGCTTTAAGCCCGACGTCTCTTCATAAACCTGAATAACAGCGGCGTCTTTATCAAGGCGAATAACCTCGCCTATAAGCCCTGCGTTGCCTACATACACCATTTCCATCATAGAGAGTGTTGTTCTGCCCTTTACGGTGACAACGGGGCCGTTTATGCCATAAATTAAATTTTCCTGCATAATGACCCTCCTTAGCCTGTGATTGAAAGACCCGAATAAGAATAAAATTCTTCTCTTTGCTCTTTTATTCGGCTGTCAAGCGTGTCGTCCGCACTCATTGAAGCAGACGTATTTTCACCCTTGCAGCCGCCGATTATTATTGATTTATCTGTTTTAACGTCTTTGCAAAAAGCCTTTAAGCGAGATGAGTATTTTTCATCGTCTTCTTTTACATAAATAACTGCGTCGTCACCTATTGCAGAGAGTATGTTCCTTGCGCTCTTTTCAAGAAAATCGCCGTACTCGTCGCTTTGTGTGAACTCGATTATTTCTTTGGTTGCTTTTGCAAAAACTTTATCGGTTATCTCTGCGCGCTTTGCAACTATTTCTTTAATCTGGCAAACTCTTGATTTGTAAGAATCCGCATTGCTCTGCTCACCGAGCTTTGAAAGCTCCGAAGCTGCAACCGTCTTGGCATTCGCTTTGGCGGCTTTTTTTGCGGTTTTAAGCTCGCGCTCAATATAACTGTCGGTTTCGTTTTTTATTTCTTCGCATTTAGCGTCCGCCTCGGCATTTATCGCCTTTATAAAATCAGACACCTTTTTTTCGTCGTTAATCACGAAGGTCCTCCTTTTTGCCTTGGTTCGGCAGGTTATTCTTCGTTTCAGGTCAAATATTTATGCCTACTGTGTCGCGGATATATTTTGCAAGCGAATCGCCCGCGTCTTTTGAGCCGCGATCCGGTATCTCTACAATAATCGGTACGGAATGAGCTTTGCGAAAATCTTTTATCGTTTGCTCGCACGCCTCATAAAGCGTTCTGTTTATGAGAACGATTGCGATATTTTCGTCCTTAAGCGCATTCTCAAGAGCTTCGGCGGCGGCAGTTTCGTCCTTGACCATACAGCCCTCTATACCTGCAAGGCGCATGCCCACTGCGGTATCCGCGTTATCGCATATTAAATATAAGCGCATAATCTGACCTCCAACACAGTTTGCTGACTGCCGCCCGGCGATCAGACCTTGTTAAGAATAAGAATTGAAATAACAACGCCGAACAGCGCTATCGACTCACCCAAAGCAACGAAGATAAGTGATTTACCGAATGATTTGGGGTCTTCGCTTGTGGCTGCGATAGGTGCGGCTGCCGCGATTGCAAGACCGCCGCCGATACCTGCAAGACCCGTAACAACTGCGGCTGCGATAAGTCCGAGTCCGTTTGAAGATGTTTCGCTTGCTTCTTCTGTCTGGGTTTCTGCTGCTTGAGCATCTGTTTCACCTGCGGCAAATGCCGTGAAAGAGAATGCAAATGCAAAGAGCATTACGAGCATAATAGCTGCTATTCTTTTGAAATTAAATGACTTTTTCATAACTGATTCCTCCGTTAATGGATGTTATTTTTTTGCGGAAATTATCACTTCGCTGTTTTCAGCATTTGATGATGAAAACGCGTTTTTGATTTTAAAGAACATGCCTCTGTTTTTACGTCTTCCGATGCCCTCAAAGGGTTTGCCGTCGCCCTCATAGAAACGGCTGAACATCTCGTAAAATTCAAGACGCAATACCTGTATGCCCGAAAGAAGTCCCTCAAGGGCAATAACTATAACGTTGCCGAGCACGATTATAAGAACGCTCTTAACGCTCAATTCATCGCCCGCAAGTGAGAAGAACACCATCATCATACCTGCGTGAACGAGCATATATGCGCCGATACGAAGGAATGAAACCGTGTTGCTGAAATAAGAAAGAATATACTCAATGACCTCAAAGAAGTTTTGCATTATGAAGTCCGCGGCACTGTCCGGCATATATTCTTCTTTATCGTGCTTATCTATCTTGCCGATGAGCAGCTCTTTAACAAAGAGTATCGGCAAGCTGATTGCAGCCATGATAATCTCTATATTGGTCGGGATTATCGTTATTTTAGCCATAAAGCCTACGGCGGCACTTACGCCCGCGACATAAAGTATAATTCCGGCAAGTCCGTTTTGGCTGAACAGCGCTTCGCCTATATGCTTTTGCTTAAGACTTATTATGACATTTAGCAGCATAGAGACTATAACCAAAACAATGCCTATGCCTATCGCAATCAAAAGCACGGTGTTTATCGACTCCATAACCGGCAGCGGTTTGCCTTCTAAGCCTATCGCATGGTAAACGGGGTCGAGCAAATCTTCAAATCCGAACACCGAGCCGACCATAAATCCGAAGAACATTGACGATATTCCGCAGGGAACAACTATCTTTGCAAGCTTTATTCCCTTTAATTTATATAATATGAATGCGCCGAGTGCAAGGACAAAGCCCTGACCTACATCCGCAAACATTATTCCGAAAAGTATCGTAAACGTAACTGCCACAAACGGCGTTATGTCTATGCCGCCGTAGGACGGGAGGCCGTACATCTCAACAAACATTTCAAACGGCCTTATAAAGCGTTTGTTTTTAAGTTTAACAGGCGGCTTTGCACGCTCGTCGTCATTGTCTGCTTCAAAGACCTCACACGCGGTGTCCGGCACTTCGTTTACCCTCTCGCAGAACCACTTAAATCCGCTCTCGGGTACCCAGCCGACCATCATAAAGTCTTTTGACGTGCGTTTGTCTTTAATCGCGTAACGTCTGAGGTCAAATGCCATGCTGACTATTTTATAGTGAGCGTAAATGCTCTCGCATCTCTCGCGGCTGTCGTTCCAAAACTCCTGAACCGCTGCGTCAACCTTATCAAGCTGTTTTTGAAGCTCGTCTTTTTTGGCGGTGAGTTTATCTATAATCTCCTGCGGAGTTCCCTCTTCAAACGGAACTCTTATACGCTCAAAATAGAGAGTGGCAAAAATTCTGTCTATCTCGTCTATTTTTGAAACGGGGGCGGCATATACGCCCCAATACCTCTTTTTATCCTGAACACAGGGAATAAACAGCAAATCTTCTCTGCCATCATATGCCTTGAGCTTTGAATAACAGTCGTTCGGTATGCTGCCGAACCTTATCTTCATAAATTCACATGACAAAAGAGCGTCTATTTGCGTGCCGAGGTTTGTGAAGTGACTGAATTTATCTATCGAATCACTGCAAGATTCAAAATCCTGTTTTATCTTTTTGCGCTCGTCATAAATCGAGTCCATCTTCTCGATAATAGCGTCGATATATTTTGATTCTTCCTCGTCAACTATTATCTCGTTGCCGTTAAACGTCTCTTTAAGCGTTATTCCGGATACTTTTGCAAGATCTTCAATCTTTTGGATTGTTGCATTGTAGGGGTTTTCATCCGAAAAAGGTATGTAGCCCATATGCGCCGAGACATAGTCCATGGCATTCTCCGGGTGAAAATCACCGCTGATGCAGCAAGATGTTATAAAGGCGTCAATGTTTTCGGTTTTGCCGAACACCCTGACAAGCTTCATTTTTTCTATTGCCAAATGTGTTTCCTCCTTTCCGTCAGTCGAGGATGCCGACCAGCGTTGCGCCGATGGCTTCCTGTGACATTCCGTTTCTTAATCCTTCAACTATATGAATAATATTTTTTACCTCGTTTTGCGCAAGGAAAAAATAGCATATCATAACCGCGACGGGCACGGTGCTGTATCTGACTTCTCTGTGCAGCTTATCATAAAGTATGCGCTGCGTCAGATCCTCAAGCGAAACAAATTTTTCGTGGTTGGTAAAATTCTTTTTATAATATGACTCGGAAGCTTCCGAGAGCATCTCGCGCGCCGTGTTTTTGCTAAGCATATCGTCTATATTCTTTTTGGTGAAGTGCGTATAATTAAGATTGATATAATTTTTTATGTCTTCCGTCTCGGAATCGGCAAGTCTTTTTAAGCGGTATATTCTGACAAGGTTTTCCATATCGTTTTCATAGCCTATTATTTCGACTATTTTCTCTTTAGCCTTGCCCGAGTATTTTTTAACTATATCGCGCTCAAAATCCCACATTATTCTGTCAAGCGAGCACTCCATTTTTAAATAGCACTCCGGCTGCGTAAAAGTATCTTTATAAGGTGCAAGTGCCTTTGCATATTCCGTTCCCGAAAGAGCCTTTATCATTTCGCCGAAATTTCTTGCCTGGGCGAGCTTATAAAGGTCAAGCTCCGAACGCTTGTTAAAGAACGGCGGCAAAACCTTGAGATAATCGCCCGGTTTGCCTATTATCAAAAAATGCAGAAAGCGAAGAATCTGCTGAATATCGTTTTTTATAATGAAATATTTATAAAACTCAACGCCTGTGGAAATTTCGTATTTGCTCACCTTTTCAAAAGATTCGAGCAAATGTATCTTCAAAAGCTCCTCAACCTGAAACGAACTCATATCCGAGTTTGCAGACTCAAAAACCGAAGAATAAACCGTTCTGGTTTTAAGATAAGAAACTATGTCGTTTATACCCTTGCAGTTCATAAGGTTATTATAATCCTGAAGAGTGAGCCTTTTGCCGTAAAGCGCTCGGCACTTTGCCATGATGGCATTTAATGAATAATCCGTAATATCACCGGCTTTCAGCTTTTATATTTTGGCTTTATCAGCCGATAACGTCTTTGACGATTTTGTCAACCCATTTCGCTCCGTTTTGCTTAAAGAGTTCATCCATCGCCTGTGCTGCGGCCTTGTTTCTGTTCTTTAGTTTTTGAAGCTGTTTTTCGCCCTCGGCCTTGTAGCCGTTGCCGCGTTCAAGTGCTTCGCCGACTGCCTTTTCTTTTGCCGCTTTTTCTATCTCTGCCTTTTTCTGCGGCAATTCGGCAAGCTGCCGAAGTCTGTACTGCTGCGCTTCTTCAAGCTTCTTTTTTGCCTCGCTGTCGGCTTTCAGTATTTCGTTTAGCAAATTATCCATTAACCTGCCTCCCAAATGAAAATCAAGTCTAAAAAAACCATTCGCCGCCCCCTTGCTTGAAGTTTTCTTTCATTTGCAGACAGCGGAAAACGGATTCTTTAAATCTTTGTTTTAACTTTTCATCATTATATCACCACTTTTATAAAAAACAATAGTCATTGTGCACAAAGTAGCACTCGTATATGTTCAAAAAAACAGTTGAAAGAATACAGCGAATATTGTATAATATATCGTGAATATGAGTACAAGCTGCAATTTTTGCATACTCAGGGAGGCTTTTACAATGAAAAAACGCATAGCCGCGCTTGCCGCCGTCGCCGCCGCAGGCGTATACATGGTAAAAAACAAAGAAAAACCGTCGTCGGTTACAAGAAAGCTCACAAAAAGAGTAAAGTCCAACCTCAAAAAGGGCTCTCAATACGGCAACAACGCCGCTCTCACTCCCCCTATGGGCTGGTCGAGCTGGAACACTTTCAGAAACGACGTGAGTGAAGATTTAATCTATGACGTTGCAAAGGCAATGAAAGTCAGCGGACTTTCGGATGCCGGATACAATTATGTCAATATAGATGATTGCTGGCAGTCCGCGGTACGCACAGATGACGGCGAGCTCCAAAGCGACCCCGTCACCTTCCCCTCCGGCATAAAAAGTCTTGTAGAAAAAATAAACGACCTCGGTTTAAAAGTCGGCATATACTCATCTAACGGTACGCTCACTTGTGAAGACATGCCTGCAAGTCTCGGTCATGAGCTTACAGACGCGCGCACCTTTGCAAAATGGGGCATAGAATATTTTAAATATGATTTTTGCCACCATGTTTATATGTCGCGAATTGCTCCTCAGCTTGAAAAAATTTCTGTTATAAACAAAAATATGGAGCACGAAAATGTTTACTATGCCAAAGACGCAATACTTGAGGGTGACGCGAGAGTTTTAAACGACGGCTCGCTGACATCCGGCAATTATGTAACGGGGCTTTCTTACGGTTGCGGAGTAATTATTTTTGACGAAGTCGAAGTTCCCGAGGACGGCACATATTCTCTCACATTTTATGTTCGCAAAAGAAGCCGCGCCGCAAAGCACCTCGAAATGGATATTAACGACCGCACTCATTATGTTGTTGACTTTCCTCAGGCGGACTTTGTTCATGCGGTGGGCAAACACCATATAAACGTAAAGCTCAAAAAAGGCAAAAATGTCATAAAAATGTATAACCCCGTCGGCTCTGTTATAGACAGTTCGGCACTGCAATACAGACACATGGGCAGATGCCTAAAGCAGGCAAGCAAAGAAATTGCCGAAAAGAACGGCACCGAAGAAAAGCCGATTGTTTTCTCAATTTGCGAGTGGGGCTTTAACATGCCGTGGATATGGGGTGGCTCTGCCGGAAATTTGTGGAGAACAACCCCTGATATAAAACCGTTTTGGGCATCAATCCTTGCGATATATGAGGTTAATGTTAAGCTGTGGAAATATGCCTCACCAGGCGGCTGGAACGACCCCGATATGCTCGAGGTCGGCAACGGCAACTTAACATATGAAGAAAACAAGAGCCATTTTTCGCTCTGGTGCATGATGGCGGCGCCTCTTATTCTCGGCAATGACGTCAGACAATTTGTTTTGCCGGACGGCACGGCGGACAGCGAAAACGAAATTTTGAAGTTAGTGACAAACAAAAAGCTGATTGCCCTTGACCAAGACGAGCTCGGCGCCCAGTGCAGAAGAATACGCACCGACATTAGCGGAGATATTCTTATAAAACCGCTCTCAAACGGCGACGCGGCAGTTTGCTTCTTTAACAAATCAAGCAGAGAAAAATTGTTTGCGCTGAAAACGGGCGAGCTTGCAGAGCTTGATTATGTCGCCCTCACCGAAGCGGACGAATATGAGGTTGAGGATTTGTGGGAAGGCACTGTAAGAACAGTTGACTATGCCATAGCCGACACCGTAGCTCCGCACGGCGTGCGCGTATTCAGAGTAAAAAACAAATAATACTTGACGCTAATCTGAGTATGTGATAAAATCTGTTTGAAATTGAATATCGAATATATTCAGAGGGAAGTTCGGTGAAAATCCGTCGCAACTGCCATTACCGTGATTGACTTTTATGTCATAAGCCGGGTTACCTGATATATTTTAGATTGAACACTTTTGGGTCTGAAAGGTGCGGCCGATTCGTTGTACCTTTCAGTATAGCATATAAGTGCTGCGCCTTTGTCTTTGACAAGGGCGCTTTTTATTTTGATTTTTAGGGAAAGTTCGGTGAAATTCCGTCGCAGTTGCCGCCACCGTGATTGATTGAAAATCATAAGCCGGGAAGCCCATAAAAAACAGAAAGCGGGTGAATCTTAAAAAGTCGGCATAAAAATATTTTTAAAGAAAGGCAGAATTAAAATGACCGAAAGAATTAAAAAATCAGTCTCTATACTTTTAGCTTTGCTTATGGTATTCAGCGTCTTTTCGTCACAGGTTTTTGCTTCAAATTCAGAAGAAATCGAAAGTTATCTCGACTCTGCATATGCAAAAGCAATTGACCCCTACGGTTCAACGACCAAAAACGATGACGGTCAATATATAATACCGCTTAGCAAAACATCGCTTACTCTTAAAAAAGATTCATCAAGCAAGCTCTACACCGCAGAGTGGTCCAGCAGTGATGAATCGCTTGCAAAGATAACCTCGAACTATTCGAGCAGCGCAAGCGCAAAAATTACTCATCCGAGCGCCGAAACAGGCGACCAAACCGTTACTGTGACCCTCACTCTTAAATCTAAGAGCGACGGAACAGAAGTCGGAACAAGAGACTTTGTTCTCCTCATAAAAGCTCAGCTTCCGGTATACAATACCAAGTTCTCGGTGTCGGATGAAAGCGGAAAAGAAATCGCAGATTTTTCTGTTCTTGTAAAAAATCAGAGAAATGTTATGGTATCCGCAAAAGATGACGGAAGCTATGACCTCACAGCAGAAACAACATACACCTACACAGTATCTGCACCGGGTTATATCCGCGTAACAAAGAATTTCACCGTTTCGCAAAACGGCACAATAAATGTTACTCTTACCGAGGGCTTCAAGGCTTCTTTCTCGGTTAAGCTTGCAAACGGCAATTCGACTGCATCTGCGGCAATTAAAGTAACATCGGCAGATTCAACAACAACGTATGAAAGCGTAAAAGACGAATACGGCTACGACACTTATGATTATGAGCTTAAAGACGGCACATATCTCTACTTGATATCTTACAGCGGCGGTTCGCAGACTGCTTCGGGTGAATTCACCGTATCGGGTGCCGACATAACCGTTCCCGTTCAGCTCACAGAAACACTCTACCCCATTAAAATAAAAGTATTGCCCGAAAGCACAAATGCCGAAGTTGTTCTTAAAAAGAACGGATATTCCGGCGCATACGGCGATCCGATACTCCCGGACGAAAACGGAGTATATAATATTCCCTCGGGTCAGTACAGATACACTGTTTCGGCAGACGGCTATGAAACAGTCAGCTCAACATTCAATTCAACCGACACATCATTAAAGAACAAGGGCTACGTTTTAACAATAACATTAAAAAATGAAGCCGAAACCGTACTCAAAAAAGCCTGTGACATTATTTTCTCGGAATCCGGCGAGGGCATAACCCTCAGCGAGTTCACGGGCTCACAGGGCTATGATTATGATTTTAAATGCGTAACATGGGACGTTGACTCAGACTTTGACGATGTTAACGTAAACACAACAATATCAAAGCTTTTGAGCAAAAAGATAAAAGACAAAGGCTCGCTTATCGGTGTTTCGCTTATATCCGTCAAAGACCAAGACGGTGACGAGGACTATTCCGTTATTGAAGAAGACGGAACTATTGACTACAACTCCGTAAGCTATAACATGATAGACGAAGACTACGGCGGAGCTGTTTATGAAGCTGAAATTCAGCTCACATACAACGGTAAAACCGCAACAGAAGATGCAACATTTGTTGTACCTATGCACACATACACACGCACACAGCGCCTTGACGACGCCGCGGATTATGCCTCACGTTTCAGCACAATACAGGCAAACAACGCATCTGAATACGCTATTAAGGGCAATCTCAATCTTCCCGATCTTTCCGAAAACGAAAGCTACAATTATTATTATATATGCAGCAGCTGGACATCGGATCATCCCGAAATTATAGATAAGAACGGCAAGGTTACCGCCCCCGAAAATGACACTGTTGTAACACTCACAGTAAAAACATTTTACAGCGAAAGCTTCGTGGACAACACTGATTTCTTCTTTGATCCCGGCGATCTCGGTGATAACGAAAGCCTTGCAACCGTTAAGGTAACGGTACTGAGCGCAAAGAGCAAGCTCACCGATTCTCTCAAAAAAGCAAACGACCTTTATAACGGTTCCTCAGAGGGCAACGGCAGCGGCGAATACCCCGTAGGTTCAAGAGCGGAACTTAAAGCCGTTATAGACAGTGCTGCCGCCGTTTTAAATTCAAGCGCTTCTGCCGCAGAGCTTGACGCAGCTTCTGCAAAACTTGACGAGGCAATAAAGACATTCAGCGATAAGCAGAATGACGTAATTGTTACAATCACCGGCAGCGTCTCGTATGCCAACAGCTTTATTTATCCTTATCAAAGCCTTACGGTAACCTCCGGCACAGCATTCAGACTCGGTTACCCCGTAGAGGCAGCCAAAACAGTTAATGCACTTGACGTTTTGGTTCAAATTCACAAAGAGACATTCGGCGACGATTTCACTAACGACCCGACCTCTTACCTTGAGGTAAACAAGAACGGCTACATCACAAGAATAATGGGCGAAAAGACAAGTGCCTGTGGATTCTTCAAAAATCAGAAGTACCCCGTAGACGCATACGGCACGGGAACAACCATTACCGGAACTCTTGTGAACTCCGGCGACTCCATGGAATACTTCCTCTATAACGACACAAGAAGCTACAGCGACAAGTACCTCTTCTTTGATAAGAGCAGCGCCGAAGTTTATGTCGGCGACAGCATAACTTTAACTCTTAAAGGTTTCACGGCAATGTTTGCTTATGACAGCAGCCTTTCTATTCCTACAGCAATAGAGAGTGCCGAAATCCTTGTAGGTACAGATAAAAACTCTCTCACAAGCATAGGCAAATTCACCGATGAAAACGGAAATATTACCCTCTCATTTGACAAGAGCGGAACATATTACATCAGCGTTCAGGCAGACTATCTTGACACATCATACTATATCCCCGCAGTATGTATGATAAAAGTTCTCGACAGACACGTTATTTCGGTAAACGCTCCCGAAAGCTTCACATACAATCAGTTTGCCGATATAACCGTCACGGTTAAATCGGGCGCTTCCAAAATCCGTTTTGTAAATGAATCGGACAGCACATGGACCTATAATAGAGACAACAGCCGCGTATTAAGCATCACAGATAACGGTGACGGAACAGAAACATGGGTAATCAAGTTCACGGCATATGCCTCAAACACCGAATATTTTGTTTATGCAAAATATAACGGAGAGGGCTGGTCAAACGACTTTGCAAGCTTCACACTGAAAGAAAAAGACCCCGATAAGAAATTATATTCATATACTGTTGACGGCAGACAGGAGGACGGCTCACTTAAAGCAGGCTTACATGACGTTACGGTAGTTACCGGAACAGATGTATTTAAAGTTCAGCTTTATTTGAACGGAAACACATGGACATACTCTTCAGCCAACGCATCTTATAAGGACATTGACGGAAAGAGAATATGGAGCTTTAAAACAAACTTCTGCATTAAGGGCGATGTTCAGTACGGTATAAGAGTTCGCACCGCAGTATCTGCATTTGAATTCTCAGACGAGACAATATCGCTTAACGTTCACAAATAATCAAAAGTGCAAACACCGACAAAGCCGTAAAAATCCTTGCCGGTGTTTTTTTATTTGAGAATGTTTTTCAGCTGCAAAATGTCTTTTATTTCGTAGTTGACCGTTACATCATCGGGGCACTTAATTCCTCTCGGATTATACCAGCAAGTCTGTATTCCCGCATTGTTGCCGCCCTTTATATCCGAGGTCAGGCTGTCCCCGACAATTATTGTTTTTTCCTTTAAAAAATCGGGTATTTCATTAAAACAATAATCAAAAAAGCCCTTTTGCGGCTTGTTAATCCCTATTTCCTGCGAAATAAAAATTCCTCTAAAATATTTTGAAAGCTCGGAGCAAGCAATTCTTCCGTGCTGAACGCTCGCCGTTCCGTTTGAGACTATGTAAAGCTCATATTCATTATATATATCTTCTAAAAGTTCTTTTGCGTGCGGCACAAAAAAATGCGTTTTAGAAAGGTACGATTCATACATTTTCCATGTCTCGTGTGCCGAGCAGTCGGCGCCAAGCTCCGAAAACAAAATTTCAAACCGCTCAACTAAAAGTCTTTCTCTTGTTATTTTGCCTTGCTCCAGTTTTTTCCACAGGGAGTCGTTTATCTCACTGTAACGTGCAACGGTTTTTTCACTCGAATCAACCCCAAGTGACGACAGCGCATTTTTTAAAGCCCACGCCTCTGAGGAATGAAAATCCAGCAAAGTGTCGTCAAGGTCCATTAAAACAAATTTAAACATAATTCTCCTTATAAAAAAGCGCTTTCAGACATTTTTGCCTGCAAGCGCTTTTGCCGTCAATAATTTTGAGGCTTAATTTTAAAATATCCCTTTGGATGTGCACACACGGGGCAAACCTCGGGCGGTTTTTGACCGACGCAAATATGCCCGCAATTTATGCACTGCCAAATAGTATCGCCGTCACGCGAAAAGACCAGACCGCCCTCAATATCCGCTATCAGCTTGCGGTATCTTTCCTCATGCTCTTTTTCGATTTCGCCCACGGCTTCAAAAAGATAAGCTATTTTGTCAAAGCCCTCTTCTTTTGCCTCTTTTGCAAAGCCGCTGTACATATCAGTCCATTCAAAATTCTCGCCTGCCGCCGCGTCTTTAAGGTTAGACAGGGTCGGCGGTATTTCATCGCCGTGAAGAATTTTAAACCACAGCTTCGCGTGCGCCTTTTCGTTCTCGGCGGTGATTTCAAAAATCTCCGCTATCTGAACGTAGCCCTCGTCCCTCGCCTTTTTTGCATAAAAGGTGTATTTGTTTCTCGCCTGACTTTCGCCGGCATATGCCGCCATCAGGTTTGCTTCGGTTCGGGAGCCTTTAAATTCCATAAAATCGCCTCTTGCTTTTTATTTAAAGCAGGCTTGCAGCCGCCTTATCAAGCATTATTATGGCATTTTTATGTTCATTTAATACAGAGGCAGGGAGTTTAGGTGTAACCTCTCCTTTGATCATACCCTTAACAGCCTGCGCTTTGCTCTCGCCGGTTGCGATAAGAAGTATGGTTTTTGCCCTCATTATTGAGCCTATACCCATTGTAAGAGCATATCTCGGCATCGGAACATCTCCGAAATATTTTTGGTTTGAATCTATCGTGCTTTGAGTGAGAGCAACCTTAAACGCTTCGTCTGTGAAAGCGTCGGCAGGCTCGTTAAAGCCGATATGTCCGTTGGTGCCGATGCCCAAAAGCTGAATATCTATGCCGCCTGCGCTTTTGATTGCTTCGGCGTAACGCTTGCTCTCCTGCTCCCAATCCTTTGCGTTGCCGTCAAGAAAATTAACATTTTCTTCTTTAATATCAACCTTATCAAAAAGATTGTCGTGCATAAAGAAATAGTAGCTGTTTTTATCGTTTTTCGGCAAATCGCAATACTCATCAAGGTTAAAGGTTTTTACGTCCTTAAAGCTTACGCGCTTTTCGTTATAAGCCTCAATAAGTTTTTTATATGTGGGCACGGGCGACGCGCCTGTTGCAAGGCCGAGAACAGCATCACTCTTTTTGTTTATTATTTTAATAAACATCTCCGAAGCGGCAGAAGCAATCTCCTCGGCGTTGTTAAAAATCTTTACTTCCATTTTTGAACCTCTTTGTTATTTAACTGAATCAACAAGTTTTTGAAATGCGGTAACCGTTGTTGAACCCGCTTTGTATCCGGTTGCGACGATTTCTTCATTTACACCGGAGATTATGCTGCTGTAATCGTTATCCTCAAGAATATAACCTATCTGGTCGTTTGCAAGGCCGAAAACAAGGAGCTTTCTGCTGTTTCCTACCATCTCCTGCATTGAGGGATATGTCCAATCCTCATTTCTGTAAGAGTTGGTCTTATCAAGGCAGCCGCCGTAAGCGAGAGCCGCCTCAAGTTCACCGGGAACTATTGCAACCGCAAGGTCTTTGCCGAGCTCCATATATCCGATTTCGGTGACAACCTCAAGGTCTGTATCTCTCTTATTATTAGAAACCGCAAGGTTTGTAACTGCGCCGAGCTTTGCGGCAAAAATGAGTATCTCGTTTGTAACGGGAACTCTGTACTCTTCATGTCGAATGTTCAAAAGAGGCTCAACGACAGTCTCTTTTGCATCTGAGTTCACAACAAGCTCACCGAGCGCGTTGCCGTAAACCTGAAGTCTCTCAATCCTCGTCAAATCCTTGGTCTGCTCGTCTACCGGGGAGTAATCGCTGCTTATTGCAAGCTCCGCACCCTGAATGAGCATAAAGTTTGCGTCTGCTTCTTTGTTTATGACCTGCTCCATATAATAAGGATAGTCGCCCGTTATTGTTGTGCCGGCCGCACCGTGGCCTACGCAGTGAATAGCGGCGTTAAGAAGCCATGTCTCTTTGCAGCCGTCTGCCGGAACAAAACGGAAGCGGTGTATGTACTTATCTTTAACCATGGGCTCACGCTTATCGCGGATATACGCGTCCGCGTCTATCTCGGAATAATAGATAGTGCCCTGCTCCATGTTGTTATAAGCTTCTCTTATGGCTCTTGCGGTAACGGTAAACAAATTCTCCATAAATTCTTTGTTCTGACCGTTGATAAGCGGAGCGTCTGTGCCGGCTATGCCGTTATAGATGTTCGTTGCCGTGTTTGCGAAAAGCATTTTTATAAGGTTGCCGTTCATACCGAGAGTATCAACACAACTGTGCTGATGAAGAACGGTTATATTGATGCTGACAATGCCGTTGTTCTTTGCAAAAGATGTGAGTCTTGAGCGAATTTCACGAACATCGGGGAGTGAAAGACCGAAAGCGTCCAGCGTTGCAAATGCAACAGTGCCTCTGCCGCTGCCGTCGTTAAGGCAGGTTACGCGAACGCGCTGATCGTCATAAATAGCTGTTGCGGATTTATCAAGCGAAAGGCTGCCGCCGACATAGTGCTTACCGTCAAGCTCGTTGCCTGTCTGAAGAGACGCGCTCGAATAACCGAGGCTCCAAACCGCACCTGCGGCGGGCTCCGAAAGAAATGTATCCGTGCCGGAGTAAAAGTTCTCGGATTTATAATCCTCGGCATTGATAAAGTCGTAGGAGGGAACCGTAAAGTTAAGAATACCTACGATATTATCAATAAGGAAATCAACCACTCCGTACATAACCTTAACAAGCGACGCGGTGAATGCGTCAAGAGAAGAAAAGTTAAGGTTTTTAAGCGGACGGAGAATATCGTCGAAATGTGCATTGGTTTTTATCTGCTCCATAACCTCGGAGTTTACGTCTGTCACAGCTGAAGATGCAGGCTGTTCCTTTGCCTGAACGGGGCTGTCTGCATAAGCAAAAAGGCCGCAGCAGGTGAGCACCATTGCGACAGAAAGGATAACAGATATAATCTTTTTCATAAAAATCAACCTTTCCGAATATTTATAGATGTATTCTATCACATGAGTGAAATTTTTACAAGAGAAAGAAGAGATATTTTTATGGGCTGCTGTATTGCTGAACTCAGAAACAAAGACGTAATTTGCAAGTCCGACGGGTGCAGACTCGGCAATGTTGACGACGTTGAAATCGACACCTGCAGCGGCAAACTTGTATGCCTTGTCATTTACTCAAGAAACAAGCTGTTCGGCAAGGGCTGCGACACAAGAATACCTTGGGATAAGGTATCTGTAATAGGCGAAGATACTATTCTCGTTGACTACTGCGTGCCCGACGCGCCGCCTCCCCCGCCTAAAAAAAGATTTTTCTAAGCAAAAAGGAGCTGCCATAACACTGAGTTTTTATAAGACTGTACGATAAAACTTAATAAAACTGAAGCATTACAACAGAAATTGTTAACAAATATGTAATTATAAATGAGAAAAAGGCACAACTCACGGAGAAGAACCCGTTTGTTGTGCCTTAATTTCGTTTGTGAAATAATCTTATCGAGCAGACCATTTGGTTGTCCAAACGGTAAAATATTCATTAGGGGCACCCTAAGACATGTATTTTTTAATATGTAAGAAGTTACAAATTTCAAGTAATCAAATACACTGAATTCCATATTGTTTTCCGTAACAACATTTAGCATTCAACATACTTGATATATCTCTGAATTTTTTTACGTAATAAATTTTTGCTATACTTCTCCATATAATCATAATCAGGGGTTCCGTTTTCATTTACAGGTAGCAAAATTTTTTGTCGTTCCATACGTTTCCCATTGAATTTGTATCCGTATGTGTATTTGGTTTTTTGTAGTAAAAGAACCGTTTTGAAAAATAGCAGAATATATTTATTATCCATATAATTTTTCAGATGAAGTCTTTTAACGTCATCAGAAAAAACGCAACCGTAAACATGGTAGAAATTCTCAACAACACTACCGTTATAATTTACGCCCAAAACATTTTTATCAAAAGAAGCATTAGGCGTTGCTACCCAGCTTGTGATACCATTATTGGAATCTGTTGCTCCGATAAATGGAATATCGCCACTGTCCATATCTGCTTTTGTCAATCTTTTTCCTGCACTTATTGTAAAAATTTCTCCAACAAAAAATGCTTTCCATTGCTTATCAGCAAGAGGTATTAGGTTGTACCCCCCCCCGAAAATTTTAAGCTGTTCCTTACAATAGTCAAGGTATTGTTTGCGTTTTATCGCTTCACGTTCCTTGATAAATTCTTCCATAAACGCATAATCAGGTTGTCCATCATCCGAAATTGGTAGTAGCAGTTGCATACGCTTTAATCGCCCTAATGTTGCACCATTTCCACCCCAAGACAGTTTAGAAACCTGCAGTTTAAGTAGCGGAATAATAAATTTTGCAACATATTTGTTCAGATGTTCATTGTAAAGCACCTGAATATTTTGCCCAGTATAGAAAGAATGTGGTTGATAAAAAACGGTCTGCGTATCTAACCCAATGGTTATAACATTGCCATCATCAATTTTGTATTTCGCTTTTTGTTCATTACCAACAAACATCGCAACACCATTATTGAAATCGGAACGTGTAATATATGGAATATCAGGCTCTTTACAATCAACTAATTTGTTCTTATCTATTCCTGACAACGAAGCTCTCAATTTGAATATACCATTGTCCTTCTCGTCAGAGATATAGAACGCTTTCCATTCTCTATCCATCAATTTCATCATCTGTATTCACCTCCTCAAAGAGATATTGTTTTCCTTTCATAATCATTGAGAACTCAAAACTCAGATAATCACCAATCGTTTTATCAAAATCAGCTTCTGTCGGAATTTCATCATTAAAGTAATAAAAACTATGTAGCCATTCATCATCTGCCTCAACAATTGTTTTTACGCAAAATTTTGTTTCGCTATCTATTCTGTCGAACCATACATCAAGCAAATGCTGTTTCTTATCCTTTGCTGATTCAGTTTCTAACAATCCGATATGGGGAGCAACCTTATAACCATCATCTTCAAAGTTTATAAACTTACATACTTTATCGGATGGATGGGGTTCTCCTGCTGTAAACAGGGCGATACAAGGCATTGTTCCCACTCCATAGAAAGTATCCTTGTTCAAAGTAATGACTCCCTCTAAGGTATGATTTTTTAGAATATTCTCTTTGATAGACGCTTCTTCTTTTGATTTGCCCGTCATTGTTGATTGTGGAACGATAACCGCACATCTTGCACCCACCGATAATGAATTTAGCAAATGCTCTGTAAAAGCGATTTCATATAAGTCAGGATTTTGTTTTGAGCCTTGTGAATATGGCGGGTTCATCATTCCAACAGTTGCTTGTTTCAACTGTAATTTATTAGGGTCTTGCTTCAAAAAATCATCATTTATTAAATTGCTTTTTCCATCGCCACGTAAAATCATATTTGTTGTAGCAATTGTAAACATATTCGGGCGCAATTCAATTCCGTGTAACTGATTTTGTCTGATGCTCTTTTTCTGAACATCATTATCAGCTTTTTTTAACATATTATGCATAGCCGCAATTAAAAAACCGGCCGTTCCACAGCAAGGGTCAAACACAACATCATTAGGCTTTAAGTCAAGTAAATCACAAAACAACTGCGTTATATGTTTCGGCGTAAGAATAATTCCAAGTGTCTGTCCGTCTCCACCAGAATAACTCATAAATTCGCCATAAAATCGACCAATATAATCTTCTGCGGATTTGGAGAATCGAATAGAACGATATATTTTACTATATAAAAATTCTGCAAAATGCTTCAACGGTGTTTTTTTCAGTTTCTCATCAATCTCATTTAATTTTACTGTATCCTTAATAAAAGCAAATTGTCCTAAAATTTTATCTTTTTTTACAGCTGGAGACACATTTGCTCTTTTTAAATTAGCATCTATGGCATCATATATTTTCTGACCATCCGTTTTTATCGTATCACCAGTCAAATCGCTAATGGAAAAATTCTTAAATTCCGCTTCACGAAGTGCAAGCATAATTCCCGATACAATCAATGGCTTTTCCGTATCAAGAAGATTTCCGTAATTTCTTAAATCCTCGTGTAGCAAAGCAGCATCTTTCAGAATTTCAGCCGTCTCCTTTTCAGTGTCGGTATCTTCTTTCAGAACTTCTCTTGTGTAATATTCATCAATATTATCTTCGTTAAAGGAAATGAATGACTGTACTTCGGGAAGTTCTCTGTAAAATTCTGTTTCATCAACATATAGTGGAGAAATCTTATGTTTTCTTTCATCTCCAGATACACCAAAGGCAAGAATTTTCTTATACGTAGTATTTTTCGCAAGATGCTTAGCATAAAACAATGCACCATTAACTGCAAAATCACGCACTGCATTAACTTCAATGCTGATACATTTTTTATCGTCCCGCTTGATATGTTTACTTAAAGAAGCTTTATCTTCTATAACCAAAAGATAATCTTTAACAACACCAACATATTCCGGGAAACCAACTTTTCCAGTACCTTTCTTTGAAGCAGTTTTCAGTGCATCATCTATTTCCTTTATGTCGCTGCCTTGTGCGTCTAATTGTATATCAGCCTGCCTTAAAAGGTCATATACCCACAAATCAGTTTTCACTTCTTTTTTTGCCATTGTTATTCATCGCCTTTCTTGATTTCAACTATATCATCAAGCCCGCAGCCTAAGTAGGTGGATACCTTCGATAATGTTTCCATTAAAGCCGGTTCGTCTTTTCCCATTTTTTTGCAAGCATATTTGTATAAACTCGCGTTTGCATACGCAGTTTGGTTTTCGTAATTTTTCTATCTATGAATAACTTTCATAATTTATTATAACTGTAAATCATATATCCCCCTGCTCTGAATTTATTAAAACTAAAAACTATATACAGTATAATATGTTCACTTGTGAAAAGCGATATATTATTGCATTCCTCGATATTATATTTAAAAACATCTTGGTAATAATTACAATCTAATAATCTATTGAATGCTTTCTAAAATGTAATCACTCGTCAGCAGATTAAAATATAAATTTTTTGATAACGGCAGTTGGGTTATTTGACATTCCGACAGCGCAATAGCTTATTGACACAGTGGAAAGAGTAAAACAGAAAAATGCAAAAAATTTTGCTTAAATAAAGCAAAAGGTGTAACCCATTTATCAGGATTACACCATAATTTCTTGAACACTGTCTTATTAGCCAATGGCTAAAGTGCAGCTCCTCTTTTTAAAGTGACATAAATTGATTTACCCAGAAAATTATGGGAATAAAAACTATAAAAAGTATTATGCAAAGATAATACATCATATATGCCGGCACATTCTTTTTGCCGGTTTCGGGGTCAATGCGCTCAAAGCTGACCTTTTGCGCCGCAATAATCATCGGGAATAGCACCGCAACCGCATATATTGCTTTAAGAGCATAATTTTCAAAAGAAATGCCGCACTTTGCGAGCACAAGACCTATCGCAAAAATGACAACCGATATGCCGAACCATATGAACTTGAGCTTTTTGTTCACGGGCTTTTGCTTTTTCCCCACCGCGCCTTTATTGTTTTCTTTATCCATAACACTATGCCCCTTATATATTGTAGAAACATTAACAGATAAATAATATCATAAACAAATCAAAAACACAAGAACTTTTTGCCTCTCCTAGAAAATTTTGCGTGGCACGTCTTTGTTCCCCGATAAAAAGACTCGACAACATTATTTATTATGGTTAAGGTGCATTTTGAATTTAAAATAACAATTCGATTAGCTCGTCGTAATTTTTCGGATATGCGTTTGACCCTTTTACCTTTTTGCATTTTCCGTCATCTGTGTAATATTTCAGCGACCAACTTTCTCCATCCATAATCGGAGCATAGTATTCATCTTTCCAAGCAAATATATTTATCGAATTGAATATACTGACAAATTCATCTGTCGGGAGTGTTTTTTTTAATAATATTTGAATCTGCAAACTCACTGTGTATTCTTATAATAACAGCTTTTTCCCCATTGAGAGTAACCGTAATCTCATCACTTTCTGCATAGACGCCCACATATCTTTCATAAATCAAACTTCTAAACATAATATCTCCTTCATTATCCAAATGTTACGCTCCCTTTATCATTGCTGTCCAAGGTTTTTGCACACGCTCCCACGCCGTTACGCCATAGTTCAAAATCGCATAAGAACGGCATATCCGAACTTTGGTATTTTCTTATCTTTGTTTTGTTCGTAGTATTAGACTATGATTACTTTTCATAATCAATCCTCATACATAACAGCTTATTAGTTAAACCTTATTTTATCAACAGCAACCTGTCAATCACAATGCTCGATTTTGCAGTGTTCCAGACGAACATTATAAAAATAACCGCAAACTACTCCTGTAATTCTGACTTTGTCGCCTCTCTTGAAATTATTTTCCACTTCTTCTACATCCATATCGAGCATTGAACAATCCGCCCTATACCTATCCGGAGCATCAATGCTGCGTACAGCAACTGAGGATGCCTCGTATTCTTCCATGGAAGCGGAACAATTACTCACAACGACGAATTTGCCTGTAAAACTTACTACTTTGCCGTCATACTTACCGCCGTCTCTACAATCATCGAACTGTGCGAACTCCGAGACATCACCAAAAGTATAATCAACAATGCCCTGCTCCATTTTCGATACGTCCTCTGCCCGCTTTTGCAAATTGGGTCTGATAACGGGAAAATATAAAACAGCACTCGCCACCAAAAGAGAAACCACAAGAAGTATCGCTCCGTTTATTCGGTAGCTCAAATACTGACCCGACGGTACATAATATTTCATATTCACACCTCATCTTTTAATATTTGTTTGTAAATTCTTTTGCCGACACGATTTTAATTTTGTCGGTCAAATTAAAACCTTCTCGGTGCTGCCTTTTAACAATAACATTTTTCAACTGAAATATTGTCAAATATCCTCATAACACCGATACTTTGCTCATAAACCGATTTTTTAAACTTATCCGAACGTTACGCTGCCTTTTTCGTTGCTATCTGCAGTCAAAGAAAAGATAAGCGTTTTTCTGACTGCCGCAAAATAATCGCCGTTCTCGATTATTGAGGGATAATCTTTTTCAATAATTTCAAGAGTTTCTTTAAGCTGCAAAACCGCCGCAAAAATGTGCTTACAAAATCCGCTGCAATAGCATGAGCATGTGGCATTTTTGATGTCGCCTTTTTTAGAGTATTCAAACTCGACTGTATAGTTTTTACTGCCCTCAACAATCGCCCTGCCGTGACCCGATGATATTTCAAAATACGCAACATTATTATTTTTATAATAATCAAAGCCTCTGTCGGCAATTAAACTGTCTATTTTAAGCTCTGACATGTCATTAAGGTTAAAAGAGGCATCATCATAGCCCGCCGAGTATTCCTCGTCCTCTTTTTCGGGAGCGCAAAACCACGTTAAAACCTTTTCAAACGGCAGGGTATTTCTGTTATCTGTTACAAAATGAGAACCTGCGTTATAAAAAGTACCTTTTACACTTTTGTCTACAAGGGCAACAACTCGCTTGTAATCGGATAATTTGATTTTAAAATTGTATGCGACTTCTGTAACTCTGCCGATATATCCCTCCAGCTTGCCGTCAACATAAACAAGGTCGCCGCAGTGCAAATCAAATTTATCGTTATAGTAAGAGCAAGTAAGATTTCTGTGCTTAAAATATATTCTTACAACAGATTTTACCGCCCTTGATTCTGCCTGTTCTTTGATTTTGGTATTGTCTTTTGTCTCTTCGTTTTCTTTTTTAGCCGAAAAGCCGATTTTAAAATTCATAGCTGTCTCTCCTGTCTGTTTTGTTCTTACAGGCTGCTTACAGGCTCATTATAGCAAGAGATGTGTCCTATAAAACGGACTTAAAAAAACAGAAAACCGTAAAATTTACGATTTTCTGCTTTTTTATTTATACATAGATAATATTTTATTTGCCGTGTTCACCAGCTCATGTTTGACATAATCCGGTGACAAAACCGTTATATCTTCGCCGAAATTCATCACCCACGAAATAAACAGCGGACTTATCTGCACCTTGACATTGACTTTAAAATATCCGTCGCCGTCAATTATAATCGGCACGTCGCTGCCGAATCTGTCTATTACAACGCCCGCAAGGCTGTTTTTGCAGCGAAGGGTTACCGTCTCATCTTTTCCGCCGTACATACCGAAGGTCTTTTTTGAATAAAGCGCCATATCAAAGTTTTTAAAGAGCTGTGCGCCGTCGCGCTTTTCATCTGTCAGTGAAATACCGAGCATTTTGTCAACACGGTAGTGCTTTATTATTCCGTCAAACGAATCAAAACCTATAAGGTAATAGTTTTCATCGTCCCACGTCAGTGCCCACGGGCTGATAACAAAGCTGTTACCGTCATGGCGCAAAACTTTTTCTTTTTTCTCGTTCCAGTTAAAATATTTGAACGAAACCTTGACGTCTTTATTGATGGCTTCGTGTATGTAATCCACCGTGTAATATATGCTCTCATTCATTGCCTTAATTCGGTTTGCGACGAACACTTGGCGCTGAAGCTGCTGAGAGTCATATTTGCTCGCAAAGCCCTCAATCTTTTTTATAAGCTCATTGCTCTTTTTGTGAGTTATAAATTTTGAGGACTGAACCGCGTCCACCAAAAGCTTTAACTCAGGCAATTCAAAATCGCGGCTCACAACGCAGTATTTTACGGTATTTTTTTCTTTGCGCTTTTCTATATCCAAACCGAATACGCGCAAAATTTCTATATCGTCATAAAGCGTTTTTCGCTCCGCGTCAATACCTCGAGCCGACAACATTTCTGATATTTGAGCCAAAGTCAATCCGTGTTCTTCGTCTGTTTCGTGCAGTAAAATCTGCATAAGATAAAGTATTCACAATTTTCTAAAAGTAAGTATTTTTATTTTTTGGTTTGTACCTTTAGCCATAAAATTGCCCCCTTTATAACTTCTACAACTTTATCACATTGCCGCCAAAAATTCAATATAACCTCATATATATTTTTAGGATTTAAGCTTTAAAATGTTTAATCATAGAATATTTTAAAGAGAAGCTAAAGTTTTAATTTTCTTTTGTAACCTCAGTCACAGTAAGGTCCGCCGGAGGTTATGGTATATTCATGCACAAAATTTGCCGCCATTATACTTAATCTTCGTTCTGTTTGCTGTTGCTTCGCCTTAGAACATTTTACGACCGTCTTAAAGCGGACGCCGCATGTTACGCTTAGGTTAGTAAAAGCTAACTGTTTGACTTTTAAAAGACCGTCTCGCAGACAGCCCCAATTCTTCGGTTATGTTATATCATCAAGCATTTTGTTTTTCAATAGAGAATAATATCAAAGCATGAGTAGTTTTGACTTGCATGTTGACTTGCATTTTTGTGGTTTTCTATGATATTTTATGTCGATTTTTAACACATACGCTATGAAATTTTTAAAAAGAAAAAAGCCCGAAATCGTTGATATATCAACAAAATCAAGGCTTTTTCTGTTGGTTGCGGAGGCAGAAACGAACCTGCGGCCTCCGGGTTCTTCTCACAAGGCTTCGCCTTGCTTGCCCCTCAGAAACATAGTCGCCCTGCTCGCTTGGTGCGCTTCGCAGTTCTCCTTGTTTCTTCACCTCAGCGCCTCACCTGCTTCCGCCACCGGCGGCGGTGCGGCGCTTCGCCCCAACGAGCTACGCTCGTCGTTCTCATAACCCTTGTATAAGCAAAAAGAAGACCTGCCTTTTTAGACAGGTCTTTGGTTGCGGAGGCAGAAACGAACCTGCGGCCTCCGGGTTCTT
>ENA-ORSL01000742-ORSL01000742.1-human-gut-metagenome-genome-assembly--contig:-NODE-742-length-31478-cov-5.191643_pt1 | contig 31478 bp, 33 predicted proteins | sample MGYA00242190_ERZ509157 | MGnify/ENA primary metagenome ERZ509157 (study PRJEB26280, sample SAMEA2338664) | human gut metagenome | biome: human gut; feature: human-associated habitat; material: faeces...
GTGGGCTGGGGTGGTCTTGCTGATGCCTTTGATGAAACCAAAGCGAATTGGGCAAGTGAATATCAGGAATTAAAGAGCCTGTTGTCAGCCGAGGAATACGATTCAGCAAGGGAAAGTACCTTAAATGCGCACTATACAAGCTCTGTAATTATCAAAGCAATTTATGATGCGATGGAACGAATGGGCTTTTCAAAAGGAAACATCTTGGAGCCGGCAATGGGTATTGGAAACTTTTTCGGTATGTTGCCGGAAAATATGCAGGAGAGCAGGCTTTATGGTGTGGAGCTGGACGGAATTACCGGAAGAATTGCAAGGCAGCTATACCCGAATGCCGATGTGAAAATTACAGGATTTGAAAAGACAGATTATCCAAACGATTTCTTTGATGTTGCAATCGGAAACGTGCCATTCGGTCAGTACAAGGTAGCAGACAGAGCCTACGATAAGCATAACTTTCTCATACACGATTATTTTTTTTCCAAAGCCTTAGATAAGGTCAGACCGGGCGGCGTGGTGGCGTTTGTCACTTCAAAGGGAACAATGGATAAGAAAAGTCCGGAAGTCAGAAAATACCTTGCGCAGAGAGCGGAGCTTCTTGGAGCGATCAGGCTTCCCAACACAGCCTTTAAGGAAAATGCGGGAACGGAGGTCACTTCGGACATTCTTTTCTTAAAGAAGCGTGACAGGGTAATCGACACCCTGCCGGATTGGGTGCATCTTTGTGAAAATGAAGATGGCATAGCCATGAACCAGTATTTTGCAGACCACCCGGAGATGATCATGGGAAAAATGGAAATGGTCAGCGGGCAGTTTGGCATGGAAGCCACCTGTACACCGGATACCACCATTCCTCTATCCAAGCAGCTTGAAAGGGCTGTATCCCATATTGAGGGCAGCATTGACGAGGTAGAGTTCGATGAGCTTGATGATGAGCTGGCAAGAGAAGCCATTCCCGCCGATCCGAGCGTTAAGAATTACAGTTACACGATCGTGGACGAGAGGGTGTATTACCGGGAAAATTCCATTATGAAGCCTGTGGATGTATCAGAAACGATGGAGCAGCGCATGAAAGGTATGGTGCAGATTCGTGACTGTACACAGGAGCTGATTGATTATCAATTAAACGAGTACCCGGAAGATATGATTAAGAGCAAGCAGGCAGAGCTTAATGAGCTGTATGATGCGTTTTCCAAGAAATACGGTCTGATTAATTCACAGACCAATAAGAGAGCGTTTAACCAGGACTCAAGTTATTGTCTGCTTTGTTCATTGGAGAAATTAGACGATGAGGGCAACTTCAAAGGCAAGGCGGATATGTTTTCCAAGCGAACCATTAAAAAAGCAGAAGTTGTCACAAGCGTGGATACCGCAAGTGAAGCACTGGCGGTGTCATTAGGGGAAAAGGCAAGGGTAGACCTAGCCTATATGTCGGAGCTTACGGGAAAAAGCGAGGAAGATGTGGCAAAGGAACTTGCCGGAATTATTTTTCAGAATCCGGTTACAGAAAAGTGGGAAACCGCAGACGAGTATTTAAGCGGCAATGTCCGGGAGAAGCTGGCAACCGCAAGGGTATTTGCAGAGAACCGTCCGGAGTTTGCAATCAATGTCACAGCCCTTGAGGGTGTACAGCCAAAGGAGCTTGATGCAAGCGAGATTGAGGTGCGTATCGGTGCCACATGGATAGATCCGAAGTACATCGAAGATTTCATGCGGGAAACCTTTGAAACACCGGATTACCTTTTTGACCGTAACCTTGTAGGGGTGCAGTATTCCGATGTGACAGGACAATGGAATGTAAAGGGCAAAAATGCGGATCGTGGCAATGCTCTTGTCAACATGACCTACGGAACGAGCCGGGCAAATGCCTACCGCATTCTGGAGGATTCCTTAAACCTTCGTGATACCCGCATTTTTGATACGATTGAGGAAGATGGAAAGGAAAAGAGAGTTCTTAACAAAAAGGAAACCACGCTTGCCAGCCAGAAACAGGAAGCCATAAGAGAAGCCTTTAAGGACTGGGTATTTCGTGATCCAGAGCGCAGACAGACCTTGTGTGCCAAGTACAATGAGCTTTTCAATTCCACCAGACCAAGAGAGTATGACGGTTCCCACCTAAAGTTTCCGGGCATGACACCGGACATTACATTAAGACCGCATCAGCTAAATGCGGTGGCACATCAGTTATACGGGGATAATACCCTGCTTGCCCATTGTGTGGGTGCGGGCAAGACCTTTGAAATGATTGCTGCAGCAATGGAGAGCAAGCGGTTAGGGCTTTGCCAAAAGAGTCTGTTTGTAGTACCGAACCACTTAACAGAGCAGTGGGCGAGTGATTTCCTGCGCCTGTATCCGGGTGCAAACATTTTAGCTGCCACAAAGAAAGATTTTGAGCCTGCTAATCGTAAGAAATTCTGCTCCCGTATTGCAACCGGGGATTATGATGCGGTCATCATCGGGCATACGCAGTTTGAAAAGATACCACTTTCAACGGAAAGACAGGCTGCCATGATTGAGCGGCAGATAACGGAAATCGAAATGGCAATCGAAGCGGTCAAGGCGGAAAAGGGCGAGCGTTACACCATTAAACAGATGGAAAAGACGAAAAAATCATTAAACGCAAGGCTGAGCCGATTGAACGATACTTCCCGCAAGGACAACGTAGTAACTTTTGAACAATTGGGCGTTGACAGGCTGTTTGTAGATGAGAGCCACAATTATAAGAACCTTTTCTTATACACCAAGATGCGGAACGTGGCGGGGATTGCACAGACAGAAGCACAGAAGTCCTCGGATATGTTTGCAAAGTGTCAGTACATGGACGAGCTGACAGGCGGCAAGGGCATTACCTTTGCCACAGGTACGCCGATTTCCAACAGTATGACGGAGCTTTATACGAATATGCGCTATCTGCAATACAGTACGCTCCAGAAACTTGGTCTTGGTAATTTCGACAGTTGGGCGGCTACTTTCGGAGAAACGCAGACCGCTATAGAGCTTGCACCGGAAGGAACCGGATACCGGGCAAAGACAAGGTTTGCCAAGTTCTTCAATCTGCCGGAGCTGATTTCACTATTCAAGGAAAGTGCGGATATTCAGACACCGGATATGCTAAAGCTGCCTGTACCGGAAGCAGAGTATGAGAACGTGGTGCTAAAGCCGAGCGAGTACCAGAAAGAAATGATACAGTCCCTTGCGGATCGTGCGGAAGCAGTGCGTGACCGCAGAGTAGATGCAACGGTTGATAATATGCTCAAGATCACCAATGACGGAAGAAAACTGGCATTAGACCAGCGTTTAATCAATGATATGCTTCCCGATGAGGATAATTCCAAAGCCACCACCTGTGTGGACAAGGCATTTGAGATATGGGAGGAAACAAAGGAACAGAAGTCGGCACAGCTTATCTTTTGTGACTTATCGACACCGAAAGGAGATGGTACATTCAATGTTTATGAGGACATTCGGGGCAAACTGATAGAAAAGGGTGTCCCACCGGAAGAAATCGCATTTATCCATGATGCCAATATGGAGAAAAGAAAAGCGGAGCTGTTTGCAAAGGTAAGAAGCGGACAGGTTCGTTTTTTATTGGGTTCTACTGCGAAAATGGGAGCCGGAACCAACGTACAGGACAGACTGATTGCATTACACCATTTGGATGTGCCCTGGCGTCCATCTGACATTGAACAGCAGGAAGGTCGTATTTTACGACAGGGCAATATGAATGATAAGGTCAAGATTTTCCGGTATGTGACGGAAGGAACCTTCGACAGCTATTCATGGCAGCTCATTGAGAACAAGCAGAAGTTTATCGGGCAGATTATGACGAGCAAGTCCCCGGTACGTTCCTGTGAGGACATTGACGAAGCAGCGCTTTCTTATGCGGAGGTAAAGGCACTTGCAACCGGAAACCCATACATCAAGGAGAAGATGGACTTAGACATACAGGTGTCAAAGCTGAAGCTCTTAAAAGCGAACCACACAAGCCAGCGTTACCGTCTGGAGGACAATATCGCAAAGCATTACCCGATGCAGATCATAGCATTAAAAGAAAGGCTTGAAGGGTATCGGACGGACATTCAGACCTATGCGGCGCATAAGCCTGTGGATAAGGACGCTTTTTCCATGAAGATAGGAAACCGTACCTATATGGACAAAAAGGAAGCGGGTGCGGCGTTAATTGATATGTGCCGGAGTGCAAAACAGCCAAACATGGCGGTCACAATCGGGGAATATCAGGGCTTTAAAATGAGCGTGTCCTTTGACTCGTTCTTCTCAAAGTTTACGATCAGCTTAAAAGGAAGTCTGAGCCATGAGGTGGAAATCGGAGCCGATCCGCTTGGAAATCTGCAAAGACTTTCCAATGCGTTAGAGGGAATGACCGGGAAAATGGCAGACGTGGAGCAGAAGCTTTCCAACGTGGAACACCAGCTTGAAACCGCAAAGGTGGAAGTTACAAAACCTTTTGCACAGGAGCAGGAACTGGCGAAGAAGCTAGAGCGCCTTGCAGAGTTAAATGCGCTTCTGAACATGGACGAAAAAGGCGATAATGCGCTGGATATGGGCGATGATGAGCCGGAGGACGAAACCGGAGAGCATAGCACACAGACACAGGAGGGTGAGCCGGACAGGGCGGAAGATATACAGGCGGTGGCTGATGAACCGTTAAAGCCTGTTGCAAGTTTTCTGATGTCGGAACGTATCGCAGAGCATGACAAGGAGCGGATGTTAGCAGACGGTTCCAGAGGGCGGGTATCCGTCAAGGAGAAACTTGCCGAGATGAAGCAGAAAATATCCGATCAGAAGATGCAGGAGAAACCAAAGACCAAGAGTCAGGAAGCAAGTTTATAAAGTTTTATGGAAAGAGCAGGTAGCAATCTATCTGCTTTTTCCTGTTATGTGGTTGTCGTAAGCCGAGAAGATTAAGTGACGAGCAGAGGGAACAGGAAAGGTTACGGATAGAGAAAATCAATTCAAGCGATAATAATTGGGAAATATAGAGCGAATATAGAGCCGATTTTGATAATTTTTTCGGTTTCGTTCCATTTCAAAAGGGTTTCGTTCCATTTAAGAGAAAAAATATATTTTTTTGCCGATAAAATAAATGACAGATTATATATAAGACTTGTCAGGATTAGAGGTGTGAAATTTATGGAGGTAGCAATCGTCGATGACGAAAAAGTTATCAGGGAGCAGATAAAAAAGCTGACTGTAAAATATGAGCCGGACTGCAATGTTATAGCCTATGAAACAGGAGAGGAGCTGTTGGCAGAGGGAAAGAAGTTTGAGGTGGTATTCCTTGATATTCAGATGGAGGGAATGAATGGCATTGATACTGCCAGAGCCTTAAGGGAAAAACAGGAAGATATGGTGGTTATTTTTATTACCGGGGTAAAGGAATATGTGTTTGAAGCCTTTGATGTATCGGCGTTTCATTACCTGTTAAAGCCTGTAGAAGAAAAGAAGTTTTCGGAAGTTTTTGAACGGGCAAAAAAGGAAGTGGAAAAGAGAACCACGCGGGGACAAAAAAACATTTTTATCAAGACCAGAAATCGGAGCTTTACCATTAACCATGACAATATCCTGTATATCGAAAACCGAGGAAAAAAGGTGGAAATACATACCAGTAATGAAATAATAGAAACCTATGCTTCCATGAACGATCTGGAAAAGCAGTTAGGTGGAAACTTCTATCGCTGTCACAGGGGATATCTTGTAAATATGGCACATATCGCAGAATATGAAAATGACAGCATAAGCCTGAGTAATGGAGAGAACATCTTCATGGCGAAGGAGCGTTATAACGAATTTGTGAAGGAATATATGCGGTATCTGCGGAATGGAGGTACAGCCTGTGTATGAGGTATTAAATGTATGCTTTGGAGTCATCGTTATCTTGGGGCAGGGATACCTTCTGCAATACTTTTTGGGAAGTTTTCTGGAGAGCAGGGGAAAGGACAGACGCAGAAACGGACTGCTGGTAATGGCTGGATATGGAGTTTTAAGACTGGTGCTTGATGAAATCCTGCCATCTGATTATGAAAGCATCAGAACAGTTGGAAAAATGGCATTGCTGTTTGCTGCTATCGTCCTGCTGGCGCTTCTGTTTTATAAAGGGGTTCATGCAATCACAGCCTTTCTTGGGATTACCTTTATGGCGGTAAGTGAGCTTACCTTTTTCCTGTCCTATATGCTGCTGCAGGCAGGCGGCAGATTGTTTGACGTTTGGGTATGGCTTTTGGGAAAAGGTTATATTTCTACGGATACCCTTGAAGGGCTTGTGCAGATATCCGCCGGGGTATTACAGATTTTCTTTTATGGCGTATTTATCGTACTGCTGTATTTTGTATTAAGGAAGATTACCGAAAGCTTCCGGGATAAAGATTATCAGGTGCAAAGAACGGAGCTGTATTTTCTGATTGTGCCGGGGCTGGTCGGGCTGCTGATCTGCGTGCTTCTGCGAACCATTATGATAACGATGGAAAATGATGTGCCAAAGCTCCTTTATGACAGGTACCCGATTTTAATTATCATTGTACCTGTGATTCTGGTTTTATGCCTTTTGTCAATTCTCTATGCGGTTAAGACCTTTCAGGATATGATTGCTTTGAACAAGGAGAAAAACAGCCGGATTATTCTGGAGAAACAGATCGGGAATATGCAGGAGCATATAGAAGAAACGGAGCGTATTTATTCCGGCATACGGAGCATGAAGCATGACATGAAAAATACCCTTGCAGTTATCATGGAGCTTGCAGGGAAAGATGAGACGGAATTGCAGACTTATCTGTCAGAGATCAACAAAGGCTTTGAACAGTTGGAGTTCCGTTTCAGGACAGGGAACACAGTGGCAGATGTTCTGCTGAACATGAAATATCATGAAGCAGTCCGCACGATACCGGATATTGAGATAGATGCAGAAAGGCTGTTATTTTCGGAAAATATGCACATACAAAGCTATGACATTGGCGTGATTATCGGAAATGCCTTAGATAATGCAATCGAAGCGTGTAGGAAATTGAAAGCAGAACAGCAGGAGGCAGAAACCTTTATCCGAATTTCCTCTTTCACAAGAGGAAAAATGTTCTTTATCGAGGTGGAGAACAGCTTTAACGGAAAAGTAAGAAGGAAAAAGCAATCTGAATTTCCGGTAACGGAGAAATCAGATAACAGGGCACATGGAATGGGACTTGCGAATATCAAACATACCGCAGAAAAATATCATGGCGGGGTGGACTGGACAGCGGAGGGCAAGGTATTTATGTTGTCCGTTATGATGAAAAATGAAAGGGGAATGGAGAATGAGTGTTAGTGGCGTAAATGGTATTGGAGTGGCTGCCTATGCTTATACGAATAGCAGTAAGAAAACAGTAGAGGAAAGTAATTTTGCAAGTGAAGTACAAAAGGCAGGGGAAAGTCAGAATACAACAGCAACTGCCTCTGCATGGGCGGGGGATATGGTTATTCCGTATCCGCCAAATTATAGTGGGTTTACATATGATAGCTCCATTTCCAATAAGTCGAAAGAGGAAATGACAATGGATGAATATAAGCAGTGGGTTATGAATGAAATGTCACAGATGCCTGTAAGTGCGTGGGTTCGTTCTACATATTCATCGGGAGCAACAGTGATTAAAGAAGAAGCATTTGAAAGGATGAAAAGTGATCCGGAGTATGAAAACTATGTTTTGAACCGGGTTCGTTCAGCATATTCAGTAAGCAGCCTGCCTGCCGGATCAAATAATGTCAGCTATGATGTTATCGGAGCATCGCCGGAAGAATGTTATGGATATGCAGGACCAGTAGGAAACAGTAGTTCCAATATTTCAGGTAATGAGAAATCGTGGTGGGAAAAACGACATGAAAAAATGGAAGAATTGTTAGCGGAGCAGGAAAAAGAAGCACTTAAAAGGGCACAGGCACGCAGGGCACAAGCACAGGAAAATTTTCTCCAAAGTCAGTTGGAAAGTAGGCAGAGATTGCAGAGTTTTTTCATGGAAAAAATGCAGAACGAGCAGGGCACTGTAAATATGTCGGCTTTTCAGTCAGCAAGTGTTTCTGCCTCCGCTGTATCAGCCTACGAGGATACAATAAGTACATTTAGTAAGAGCGTGATAGAAAGTCAAAAGCTTTAAACGAGGAGGTTTAAAAGTATGGATATACAGGCACTTGGAATGCTGAGTAATATAACAGCAATTGTGCAAAAACAAAATGTGAATACTATTTCAGGTGATATAAATGTAGAAAAGGATTTTTATGGGACTCTAAGGGAACAGCAGATAAACTGTGTAAAAGAAGATATATATAATAAATTTCATATTGATGTGGGTGCTGCAAATGGCTATTTTGAGTGCTACATTCCAAGTGATGTGCTGTACAGAATGAATACAGACACAGTATTAAGACAAAAAGTTTATGATATGCTTGCGGATTATAGCAGCGATAAATTTAAACTAACGATGCAGACACTTAATCCGCCTGTAAAAAAATGTACACTGGTTTTTGATGATAATGGAGAGGTAGTTGCCACATTAGAGCCGGATGTAGGTGGAGAGAAGGCTGCTTCGGAGAGATCAAAGAATACTGAAAAAGTAAGGATAATGAATGGGAGCGATATAAAAGCCTTATTGCAAAACGATATACAGGAGATGATTGAAGAGATAGAAAGACAAGGAGTTATGGCAACGGAATATAAAAAGAAAAGTATTTTATAAATAATGTAAAAAGAGAATGCTTGGACTCAAAAAGAGAAAGCATAAGCAATTCTGACTGACAGAGGAATTGCAGAAACAGGTAGCAGCCGGAAACGGAGTTTTAAGATATTGAATTGCAAGGTGGTGAATAAATTGAAAAAAATAGTTTTAACAATTACAAGCATTTTTATGATAATAATTAGGTTTTTAATAGCAAATGATATGGGTCAAAGCGCTTTAAGGCACGATGACACATCTATAACAAATAATATATTGAATAGTAAAGAGGAAACATTTCAAGGGGTAAAAAGTAATAAAGATAGCTATGAGAGTGACATAGGATATGCAGATAATGATTTGGTGTTTCGGGAGTATTCTTGGGGGTATCGTTTAGAAAAAGGATATGAGATACTAATTGAGCAAGATAAGATTATTGGTGAAGTAGAAAACACGCAAACAATAGTTGTATTTTGGAATGATAGTGTGTATAAAGAGTTTGCTTTTGATGGCAACGATATTGAGTTTGAAATAGATAAAAGTGGCAATTACAGTTTTTATGCAATTGATTCAGATGGTAACTCCTTTGATATTATGTCGATAGTAAAAGCGTATAAATCAGCAGATGGAGGTGTAATGCCATTGTAATCAGATGTGAGTATAAGTGATTCTAGCTGACAGAGGAATTGCAGAAAGGTTGAAAAAATTATGGATATACAGGCACTTGAAATACTGAGTAATTTAGCGGCAATTACAACAAAGCAAGGTTCAGGAGATGCCGAAGTTGTTTCTGGGGACTTTAGCAGACTCTTAAATGAAATAAATACTATGCAGAGTGTTAGCGATATGCAGGAGGAAATTTGCAAAAAGTTTAATGTTACACTTCATGTTGTAGATTATGCATGTAATACGACAGACCAAACTGCCGAAAATTTTGATCTAGCGATGCTTGACAGTGGGAAATTTTATGGAGCTGGAAATGTAGTCATTTCTAAGAAATCTCTATTGAGAATGCAAACAGATAGTAGGTTTAGGCAAAAAGTATATGAGTCAATAGAAGGATTGGGCTGTACGAGTAAAATGACAGGAGGAATTGTAAAAAGTACAGGAGTATTTATTCACGAAGATGGAACAGGCGGTTACTGGACGGAATTTGACTGGGGAGACGAGGAAGATAATGGAAAAGGGAAAAAACTGTTAATTAGTAAAAAGCCTTTAAATGAATTTTTTCAAGAGCGCAGCAATATAGGTTATCAGCTGACAGAAAATGATATAGAAAATATTATGCCACTCATGATAACGGGGTATTATAAAAAACAGGAGTAATATTTTTTGAGTTAGAGTAATGCTTGAAGATGCCTGTAAAGAAATGGGATTATCTGATGAAGCAGCAGAACAGATAACAACTGCATACGGTAAACAGGCAGAGGAGAAAATCAATAAAGTGAACAGTATGGTTGAGTTTGTTGCAAAGCAGGTAAAAATTGAAAGAGAGAAATTCTATCAGGAGCATGGAGAACCTGCTTACAGAGTGGGAAGCTCTCCGGCAAGGAATACGACAGGAAAAGACAGCGTGGAAGTAAATAAGGAATCGAACAGTGATATTTACAAGATGTTTGCAAATCTTGATGTAAGCAGCAAAGAAAACTTCCAAAGCAGCTTTGAAAATGCGCTGGCAGGGTTCGGAAATTATTTTGTTTCTGATCCGATTGAAAATTATAATGGAACAAGTCGGGAGCAGATGCAGTTAGATGAACTGGTAAAGAGATTCCATAACTTTTGGGAAGCGTAAAGGAGGTAGTGATTATGTCAATGAACATCAATGGATTTGGTGCAGGTAGCAATTATTCTTACAAAAACACCGACACAAAGAGTAAACAGTATAAAGCGGCGGCAAAGGATCATCTGGCGGCTCTTATGGAAGAAGAATCAATGATGACACCCGAACAAAGGATGTTGTATGAGCTAATGGGCGGGCGAGAGGCTCACATGAGGAATGTGATGCAGAATTATAATTCTGACGGAGATTTTATAGGACCGGGTGGCGTGGTAGTTCCCGGAATGTATCATGGTGAAGATGGAAAGGTTGACCGCTCGACATGGCAGCAGTTGATACCCGTGTCCGATGAGATGCGGCAGAAGATGTTCGACAACGTGAAAAGGGAATTTATTCAGGAGAACGGTATTTCCAATGGAGATACCACGAAAAGATCGCAGATTTTCAGGGAGTACCAGTTAAGCGTAAAGAAAGAAGACAGGGCGAAAGGGACATGGACTTTGCAGCAGTATGAGGGAAAATATTGCTCTGCGATGTATGCAGCGGTAAAGGCGGCAAATCCGAAATGGGAACCGGGACAGCCGTTTGATCCCTGCATACTGAACAGCGTTACAAGGGAATCCGTGGAAAGCACGCTTGTCAAAAGTGGTAATACCTTTGTGAAAAAGCCATTTTCGGGCAGCACATTGGATATACAGATATAATCTTTACACCCAATTACGCAGAGGCGCATAAGGCTTTGCCACTGCGGACTGCGAGGGTGTAGGGGTGGTTCTGAACGACAGAGGAACCGTGATAATAAAAATAATTGGAGGATTAAAGGAAATGAGCGTAAATGGAATAGGGGCGGGTTCTCCCGCATGGTATGAAGCAAAAAGGACACAGAGAAATAATTCGGGAACAGGCTTTGCAAGCAAGATGGACAGTGCAGATACGGCAGGTAGCGTTCTTTCCCAAAGAGCCAGTGTGGGGACATCTGCATTGGATGCGTACCATGCATCAGTGGCTTCGGCAGTACGCAATGTGAAGCCTGCCTATGAAACATACGAATCCGAGAGTTACAGGATTGTGCCGGACAATGAGGCGGGGTGCTTTGACATCTATAATAAGCAAGGAGAAAGGATAGGTGCTTTTGATTATTCTGATATCAAGGTCAGGCAGGACAGCGCAACAGGCAAGCAGTTTTTGATTTCGGAGCATGGAACCATGAGTTATGAAGCTATGGTATTGGACGGCGAGCTGAAAGATGTCCTGCAGAATGTCATGGGCGTGGAAACGCTGGAAACGGAGGAAATGCAGGGATTTACCTTAAAGACACATTCCGGCACAGGGCTGCAGTATCTGGTGCGGGATGGTGAGGAAGGCCGCGGCGGGAAAGTCCTTTTGCAGAGTGAGGCAGACAGGGAAAGGTATGAGGCTCTTGCGGAGACCTACTTCAATAAATATCCCAATCTGATCCACGATAAGAATGCCGCTTACATATGGGCTGATCTGGAGATAAAGGGGCTGGCGCAGCACACGAAGGATGGCATTGTCTCTATGGGCTTTAACGGGATGTCCTATAACGACAATGCAGATTATAAGAACAACTGGAGCGTCCTGTTTTCGGAAAATACCTATAAGGCGGTTTTTGACTGGCGGCAGAACAACAGGGGCAGCATTGAGGAAATGCAGAAGTTCGCCACATGGCAGGATGTGTTTGATAGCATTGGTAGCCGCTATGAGCGGATATGGTCTGATGAAGAGGAAAAGCAGGGATATCTGAATAACTGATAAGCCATAGCCTGACAAGGCAGTGCAGGTATTCCCAGCGTTTCGGTAAAAAGGAGAGAGAAAAATGGATATTACAGGAATAACAAAAAGCCATCAGACGGGCATTCAAAGGTCAGGAAAGAAGGACTGGAAATTATCGGATTGCCTCCGGGAAACGATTACGGCATACGCCAGGGAGGATGCGGCGAAGAACGTCTATATGGGAAATAAGTTCCTCGCCCTGCGGAAAAGCGAGGTCGCCAAAGTCGCGCCGGACAGGGCGGCGCTGATGGGAAAAGTAGATATGAAGGAGATACGGGAGGCGGACGAGCGGTGGTTGCGCCTCCTGTTCGGGGAGCCGTATGAAGCTAAGTTCCAGAGTTCCGCCATCCATGTGTATGACGAAAACGGTGACGAGATACTGACCTACACGGCGGGCGTGGGCTGGCATGAGAAGGAGTCGAAAGCGGAAACGCAGGTACACGGGGCTTTGAAGGCTGCCTACTATGATGCGTACCATGCGGCAAGGCAGGAGATAAAATCCGGGATGGGAGTGCAGGGCAGATTTGACGCGAGGGCATAGGTTATGATTGGAAGATTAGAAAAGAGGATATTTTTATGAAGAAAAGAATAGCATTGTACATTATAAGTTTGATTGTCGTATTTTTACTTTCCGCTTGTTCTTCACAGAAAGTAGCAGATCCTATTGTTTTGCCGGAATTGGGAGATTTGACTTCTATTTCTGTTGTAAGCGGTGATATAACTGCTACTTCTATTGATAAACAGTGGATGGCAGATATTATGACTATTTTGACGGATATGGAATCAACAAGCCAATCGAGTATAAATGATGTCCCAAATGTTGAAGGGTATATAACTATAAATCTTAACTGTTCTGATGGCTCAGTAAAAACAGTGTTCTTTTATGAGGAGAATGGAAAAGAGTATGTTGAACAGCCATATCAGGGTATATATATGCCTGCTTCTGAGCTTGGTGGAAAAATAACAGAATTGCTGGAATCTCTTGATTCTTAATGTGATAGCAGGAAATGGAACTAGATGGGCAGGTTTTTCCGGTTTCTGGCAGAACGAAAGCACCACATGAAGAAAACCAATAGTACACAAACGATAAAAGGGAACTGGCAGGATGACGTTGGAAATTTCCAGCACTTATATTAAAGACAGCAAATGAAAGCGATACATACATTTTGGCGGGTGTGCTGCGTTACACAATGGATGTAGATGCAGCACACTCATTTTTTATGTGTAAATGGTAAGATACGGCCCTATTAGAGAGGCAGCAGCATGGAAGATATGTAGACGCTGTTGCAATTTAAGCCAATATGGAAGGTACATGTTTCAAATGGAAAATACCAAAATCGGTATTGCTTTCCATGACGATGGTACAACAAGCTTCTTCGCAGAATTGGAAAAATCCAGTGCGAAACAGAGAGAACACATTGAGGAAGCCAGAGAAGAAAAACGTGCCGAGAAAAAGGCTGCGGAAAAGAAAGCCGAGAAAGAACTTCAAAATTATGCAAAAAGCAGTACGGATACCAAAAGGACTTCTGTTTGGGCAGACAGCTTGGAGGAACTGATTGAAAAGATAAAAGCAGTGGATTGGGAAAATGTGAAAGCAGAAAAAACGCCTGAAAATGGAAGCAGATTTGACTATAGTATCTAAATATGCTTTGGGGATTGATGTATCCGCAAGGAATATTTTCTGCCGTATACACAATAGATAGTCTTTCTGCTTAACAGAGCTTCAGTAGTAGATAAAAGTAATAAGGCAGGTGATGTGTATGGGAAAATGCTAGTTCTGACATTTGAGGATAATGAGGATGCTATGATGAACCGCATATTATCGTTTATAAATACCAGAGATGAAATCACTCAGATGTCAGGTTTAAATAATCATTTGTTGAATTTCAAAGGTCTTATGATAGATGAGGTTCAACGTGTGATCATTCGGAAAAATCAAGAGATAGAGCTTACATATACCGAGTTTGAGATTTTGAAGCTTCTTGCAAAGCATCCGGGAATAGTGTTCAGCAAGGATCAGATTTATGATATTGTCTGGAAGGAATCCTATTCCGGCGATTACAACATCGTCATGAGCCATATCCGGAATATTCGGGAGAAGATAGAGGATAACCCAAGCAAGCCAACCTATATACAGACTGTTTGGGGAGTCGGCTACCGGTTCAATAAAAATTTAATAGCATAGAAACAGGCAATTAAGAAACAAAATCTTGGTTGTCTTTTTTATTTGTAAAATACATTTACAGCGACAGGAGCAGAAAGGAGACAGGAGTACATTGCAGAAATCAAAACGAATCAGGGCAGTAATAATAAAGATATAAGTGAATATCGTAATTGTGCAAGGGCAGTCAATAATGGCTGCCTTTTGTCATGCAAAAAATAAGCAGATGGAGGAAATACTATGGCAGACGCTAAAACAGAAAAACAGAAAGTACAGGAAATAACAGAGAAGCTGGAGCAGGGTATCAAGGAGCTTTTTGAAAGCGAGAAGTACAAGACTTATCTGAATACCATGTCAAAATTTCATAATTACAGCTTTAACAACACCATGTTAATCGCAATGCAAAAGCCTGACGCTACGTTAGTGGCCGGATTCAAGGCTTGGCAGAAAAATTTTGACAGGCATGTTAAGAAAGGGGAAAAGGGTATCCGTATTCTTGCCCCGGCACCATACAAGATTAAGGAAGAACAGGAGAAACTTGATCCGGTAACGGGAGAGATTATGCTTGACAAGAACGGAATGCCCATTACGGAGGAAGTAGAGATTAAGATACCCGCCTTTCGTGTGGTTCCGGTCTTTGACGTGTCACAGACGGACGGAAAGGAGCTGCCGGATATAGGGGTAAATGAGCTTTCGGGAAGCGTGGAGGACTACGAGGATTTTATGCAGGCACTTACGGAGGTTTCCCCGGTTCCCATTACCTATGAAGATATAGAAGGGGAGGCAAAGGGATATTTCCACACCACAGACCACCGGATTGCCATACAGGAGGGCATGAGCCAGAGCCAGACCGTAAAGACCGCTATCCATGAGGTGGCACACGCAAAGCTCCATGACCGGGAACGAAATCAGGATATAGATGCGGTCTTAGACAAAGACCGCAATACAAAGGAAGTGGAAGCGGAGAGTGTTGCCTATACGGTGTGCCAGCACTTCGGCATTGATACCTCGGACTATTCCTTTGGGTATATCGCCGGATGGAGCAGTGACCGGGATATGAAAGAATTGAAATCTGCCCTTGATACCATACGAAAGACCGCTTCGGAGCTGATCACAGGCATTGAGGACAGGTTAGCAGAGTTACAGAAGGACAGGGAAGTGGAGCAGGAACAGAATAAGGAGAGTATTCTTCTGATACAGAATGATGATCTGGCAAAATACAGCCTTGTGAGTGTTGTGGGCATGGACAGACAGGAGCTTATGGACGTTCTTTCAGCCATGAGTGAGGACGATAAGCTGAGTATTCAAGCATATCTGGAGAGTAAAGGGGCATGGACTACCGAGATTGCCAACGAAAATACAAAAGAATTTGGAGAATACCACCTTGATGTCCGTTACAATACCGATACAGAGGAACTTGTGGATATGAAAGAACGAAAGGAAATCTATGATAAGGCAATGGAGCCTGTTGCCGCCGGAGATGTAGTAGTAAAATTCTCCGGTTCGATGGGAAGCGAATGGGAGATTTCCAAAATCACAAATATGTCCCCGGATGAAGTAGGAAAGCTGCTTTATGATATGGCGCTGCTTAACGAGAATGAGTGGGACGGAGATTATAATTTGTATCTGAAAGAACATGGGGCAGAAATGACTTTGATTAGTTCCAGTACCGGACTGAATGAACACGCACCGCAGTTTTTTGATTTTGCATATGATGCAGATACAGGCGTGAGTGCATCAACAGAATTATCTGCCATACAGCAGGCAGAGAACCTTATCAACCGCATGGAGCATGGGGCAACGGTCTTTACGGATGATGAGAGAAATCTGATTGTGAATTACAATTACAAGCTCGATGACATGGAAAAGACAAGAGAATTGGCGGAGAAACTTGCATACATGATAGAAAATCAGCCTGTCAATGAAGCGCTTACTGTCATAGATGCACAGGCGGAGATTGATGCACTTCCGGATGGCAGGATAGGTCTTTCTGAGATGCATGAGTATGGTTATTCCTGGAATGAAATGCTGCCTTTGACAAAGGATAAGGCAACAGAGCTTTTTGGGGAAGATGTGGCTGTGTATCAGCTCCATGAGGACGGTTCCGAAACGCTCATTGAAGATTTGGAAGAATTAAAGGAGCATGAGGGCATTTTCGGTGTGGAAAAGGACGATTGGAGTGCCTATCTGGAACACCAGAGTATGAAACAGGAGTTAGAGGAAAGCCCTGCAAACAGGGAAGCACAGCTTCTATTTGGCAGTGAGGACAGATTTGGCATATATCAGCTCAAAGATACAGAGGAAGCAAGGGACATTCACTTTATGGGAATGGACTATCTTGAAAGCAAGGGCATTGCGGTTACAAAGGAGAATTATGATCTGCTTTATACCGCACCGTTAGAGGGGGGCACAAACCTTGAAGATATTTACACCCGCTTTAATATAGATCGTCCGGCAGATTTTCGGGGACATTCCCTTTCCGTCAGTGATGTGGTGGTGCTTCATCAGAACGGAGAGAATACAAGCCATTATGTGAATTCCTTTGGTTACAGGGAGGTGCCGGAGTTTACAAAGGAGCTTATGGCAGAGCATACAAAAGAGCAGGCTACGGTCATTGATGAAACGGTGGAGATCCTTTCGGAGATTGCACAGGAACACGCAAGTGATGAACCGGACAGGGAAAATGAAGTGTTCCTCGTCAATTACAACGAATGGCGTGAGGTCAGTACGCTTGACTTTGAACAGAATTACTTTGCCATTGACGATCCGTATGCAGACGGGGATTTCAGGCTTTTGCATTTGCAAAGCCAGATCAAGGACATCACACCAGCAGGAGTGCATTACGATACCTATGAGGAAGCTGCGGCTGCTTTATATGAAGCAGAGCGGGAAATGGCGAATATGCCTTTCAACAAGGAAAATAACATTGGTTTCTACATGGTAAACGGAAGGACACAGCTTGAGCGCATCATGGAAGCAAGACAGCTTCAGAAGCATATGGATATTGATAATGACAAGGTATCCTACTATGTCATTGCCGATTTAAGCACATGGGCAGAGAACAGCTCAGAAAGGAGCAAGTTGGAGCGTTTTGACAGCATTTCTGAAGCAATGGAAGCATTTCAGGCTTATCGTGGCAAAGATGCACAGTACAGCGATGACAAGGCAAGGACAACCTTTGGTGTCAGTGTGCATGGCATTGAATTTGATGTAATCCATGTAAAGAATAACGAAAACGTCCTTTCCCTTGATTTTACCCACAGCAGTGAAGCAAAGGAAAGTAAGCACTTCATGGACGATTTGCAGACGTTGAGTGACAGTATCGGCATCGACAAGGTAAGAGTACACCGGGATATGACACCGGAGGAAGTGAAAGACTTTGTGAAGCGGCGTTTTGAACATCAGTTGAAACAGGGCGGTCTTGATGATATTTCCCTTTATATGAGCCGGTTCGATACGCTCTATGAACAGGGCAGGATGGAGAAGTTAATGCCTACTGCCAACCAAAAGCACATCGAGGAAAATGTACCGATTACGGAGTGGGATAATCCGTATTTTGAGGTAAAAGAGCCGGAGCAGATGGCATTTTCCATAAAAGATAAATTTGTCAGCATACAGACCTGTACGGAGGGATATGATTATTCCGTTTTTGATGCGGATTATAAGCTGGTTGACGGTGGCGTGTATGATAATCCTGATATTTCCATTCATGCGGCGTTAAAGGACATTCTGGAGGAATTTGGACTGTCAGAACAGGATAAGCGTATTCCGGTGGACTATGAGGAGCTTATGGAGAAAACAGAAGCGGTGGAGCGTGAACGGTTAAGCGAGCGTATCCGGGAGGAAGCAGACAGTGTTGTTGCTGATTTCAAGGCAAAGACAGAGGAATTATTTAACGGAATCAACGGACAGACACAGGACGATATAGAGCAGACGGTATGGGCATATCTGCAATCCAAGCTTGACGAGTATGAGATAGATGTTGAGCTTGTGGATGTGGTGGTGTCCGGAAGCAGATGCAGAGGTCTGGAGAAAGCAGGCTCCGATCTGGATGTGGTTGTGGAGTATAAGGGCAGGGAGCATGAAGATGATCTGTTCAATGTCTTTAACGAGGACGGTCTTATGATTGGCGGGGTAAAGGTTGACATCAATCCTATCACAGAGGGCAAGACCGGAACACTTGCAACTTATCTTCCGGAAGTGGAAAGCTATCTTGCAGAGAAACAGGCAATGCAGAAAGCGTCTGCTGTGGAAGCCATACCGGAGAAAACCATTACCTTAACGGTTGCAGAGTGCGGCGAATTTCACAGTCTGGGAGAGTTCCATGAGAATATCGCAAGCGTGGAGGAAGCAATCGCTGTGTGGAAAAGCATACCGCCGGAGCGCATGAATGGGATTCCGAGTATCGGCATTAACATACACACCGAGGGAACCGAGCGTTATGAGGACGTGGAAATGGATATTCTCTCCGGCAAGGTCATTGATCTGGAGGTTTTGGATTATGTACCGGACATAACAGACGATCCGAAAGCAATCGAGGTCATAGCGGAGCTGATTGACAAGTTACCGGACATTGAGGTGCGTGGTTCACTGGAGAAGTGGCAGGCGGCTATCCTTGCTTCTCAGATAGACCAGTTTTCCTACGATTATGATACCTATCAGTATCAGGATACGGTTGAGGACAGGGAAGCACAGGTTGCTAACATCACTGAGGACATCAGAAACGGAAATACCGGGTATCTGAATGACTTTCTCAATGCGGTCATTTCTGAAGGCGTCAGAGAGGGTATAACGGACATTTTCGGAGAGGGTGTGGAGATTGATGACAGCGAAGCGGTTCAGACTGCGAGAAGGGCGAAGGAGCTGCTTGACAAGCTGGCAGAATACAAGCCGCTTGCAAAGGTGGAGGAGCTTGAAGAACAAAATTACAACATGATTGATAATGTCTTAAACAATGGAGCGGAGAAAAAGGAACAGGAGCAGATCAAAGGCAGAATTTCCATAAAAGAGAAGTTGGCAGAGAAAAAGGCAGTCATAGAGCAGAGGGATAAGGCGGAACGTACTTCACCGGAAAAGGAAACCGAGAAAAAATCACAGAGGGAGATGTAAGAAGATGAGTAAATTCACAGTAGAAGAAATCAATTTCATGTGTGTGTTTGAGACACAGGACAGGACGGATATGATTGGGCAGATCAGACAGGTAATGCCGCACATAAAGGACAGCGATATGGAGGAGCTTGGAGAGCAGGTGTTAGGTAAGCTCCAGAGCATCACCGATGAGGAATTTGCAGAAATTTCTCTGGAAGCGGCAGAAGATATGTAGGAAAGATAGGCAGTTGGCTGTATTGCTGGCTGCCTGCTTTTTTATTTTCTCAAAAAATATGGCATATAAAATTGATTGAGAAAAATGGTTTTGTAGGGTATAATTCTAATGCATATATTCCGATGTTAAAAATGGAACACAGTGTGTTCCGTTTTTTGAAATGTATTATTTGGGAGGTAGCAATGAAAAAGAATAACGAAATTATCACAAATGATATAGATAAATTCCCAGAATTTGAAAATATAAGAAATGCAATATTAGAAGCACGAGAGAAAGTAGCTACAACGGTTAACTTTGCTATGGTATCCGCTTATTGGACGATAGGAAAACAGTTACATGAAGCAATGAGTGGTGATGGTTCTATTTATGGAAAACAACTGATAAAGTATGTTTCGGTAAGGTTAAGTGAAGAATTTGGGCAAGGATTTGATGAAAGAAATTTGCGTAATATGCGACAGTTTTATGAGGTCTATCCAAAATGGAACACAGTGTGTTCCGAATTGAGTTGGTCGCATTACAGATTGCTTATGCGTATAAAGGAACAAGAAAAAAGAGAGTATTATCAAAATGAATGTGTAGAATGTGGATGGAGTGTACGACAGTTAGAACGTCAGATAAATTCATTTTATTATGAGAGAATATTAGCCACTAGCGAAGGTAAAAAAGCAGAAGTAAGGGGAGAAATCCAATCACTGGAGCCTAATACAGAACCAAAGCATTTATTAAAAGATCCGTATATTTTAGAGTTTTTGGGTTTAGAGGAAAATAAGACATACCTGGAGCATGAACTGGAGCAGGGATTGATTGATAATTTGCAGAATTTTTTACTTGAATTGGGAAAAGGCTTTTGTTTTGTAGCAAGACAAAAAAGAATTACTATAGATGGGGATCATTACTACATCGACTTGGTGTTCTATAATTACATTCTAAAGTGTTTTGTTTTGATTGACTTGAAAACACATAAGCTCACATATCAGGACATCGGTCAAATTGATTTTTATGTAAAATACTTTGAGGAAAACATTAAAACGGAAGGAGATAATCCTACGATTGGAATTGTTCTTTGCTCGGAGAAAAATGAAACAATGGTTAAGTATTCCGTATTAAATGAGAACCCAAGCAAGCCAATCTATATACAGACGGTATGGGGTGTGGGCTATCGTTTTAACAAAAATTTAAGCAGTGGTCTGTAAATGAAGAAATACAGATCACTGCTTATTTTTCGTTTTTAACTCCTAAAAGATATTCACATGATACTTGGAAATATTCAGCAAGAGCAACTACTTCATAATCCGGCACAAATCGTGTGCCTTGTTCGATTCGTAATACAGTCAAATCGCTAAATTCATATCCGGCAAGCTGGAGCTGTTCTGCCAGTGCTTTTTGCGATAGCTGCCTTTCAGTTCGCAATTCCTTTACTCTCTGACCTATCAGATTTTTGGAATTGCTTTCTTTATTCCAGTAAATTTTCATATCATCACCAACTTTCTAAAGATGAAGTGTCACATGATTGATTTTACGGAATAATCTTGATAATATACTTCTAAAGATGAAGTGCGGAAAAATATTGTTGTAAGAAATTTTAGGATTGATAATACTGCCTGTAAAATGCAATACTTATTTAGAGAAAGGTGGACACAAAATGAATGAAGTATTTGAAAGATTATCTGATGTTTTTGAGGAGCTTCGAAGCGATGCAGGCGAACGGGAGTATTCCATACAGACGGAGGAAGCAAAGAAGGCGGATAAGGAACTGAAAAAAGAAAACCGGGAATATGAAAAATTCTTATCTGACCTTTCTACAGAGCAGAGAAATTTTTTAGAAAACTATATGGATATTGTAGATCATGCGCACTTTCAGGAGCAGCAGAGAGCCTATTATCAGGGGATAGTAGATGCAGTACAGATACTTGCCGGACTGGGGATTGTTAAAGAGAGTGTTAAGGTAAAAGAGTTATTGAATACAATAATGAAATAAGTAAGCAGGGTGGAGCGTCCGATCATGGAACTTCCACCCTGTTTTTCTCCCGAATAATTCAGAAACAATCAAGTTAAAATCAAAATCTTTCTGCTATTCTAATTTATGGGTTTGTTATATGTCCGAAGATAGGCTTCCACAATGGCAAGAATCGTTGTTATCTGTTCTTCTGTACATTGTGAGAGATAGACCAGCAGCCTTTGATAATCCAAATTGTCGGTTGGAGCTGCCGGATAAAAGAAAGGATCAGCGGAGATATGTAATGCACGAATCAGTTGCCCCAATTTCTCAAGGCTTGGAATATTGCCATGATTTTCAATTTCCTTGATATACCTTGAGGAAACACCGGACATTTCTGATAACTCATCGTATGTCAGCTTTTGATCCAGTCTAGCCTTTTTAAGACGAAAACCCATGTCTTTATCAATTTTCTTAGATTTAGCCATATATGCACCTCCATGTATAGTGTATAGTGCACGTTTTGGTTTGGAAATGCACTAATAATTCACTTTAGCAAAGGTGTATAATGCACTAATAGAATATAGGAACTTTGGATATTGCATATAAAAAAACGCAGTATTCAAAGGTTTTTTCACGTTGTTTTATCCTTTGAATGTGTTTGGGAGAGTTATGTGTTCTGAACAGTTTAGAGGATATTTTTATGTTTTTAGGAACCTGTCCGGCTTTTTGCGTGGAAAGGTAATTTTATAGGTCGCATCTCAGCAGATGCGGCAAAGTATATCATTGAAAGTGCACTATACGCACTTGTACTGTGTGGTAAAAATTCAATATCAGATATAGGAAGCGTCCTGTGGGTATGTACCTGCAAGGGCGTTTTTTATATACATAAAATTTTTTTCAAAAAGTTGTCGATTTTTCGACGCTGCTCATATTTCCATTCGTGCTACGGAGTGAAAGGGAGATATTTCACTCTGTTCCAAATGGGTGCGGAAGGAGGTGAACTCTTATGGAGCAATCTTCTTCCGAAAAGCAGTTAAGAATAAGGAAACAGTTTGACAGCTTTTGCAAAACCCTGTTAAAGAATGAAATGATTGACTATGAACGGGCAAGAAGCTATCGGCAAAAGCATGAAGTTTCTTTCTCGGAACTAACGCAGGAGGAGTTGAGTCGGTTGAATACTGAGGATGATTACATAGCAGAATCAGAGGTATTTCGTGTCCTTGATTATGATATTGAGGTAAAGGACGAGCTGATCAGTGAAGCATTGAAGTATCTGCCGGAAAAGAAGCGGAATGTTATTTTGCTGTCTTTTTTCTGGATATGACAGATACGGAGATTGCAAAGCACATGAACCTTGTCAGAAGTACCATTCATCATCACCGTGTAAGCTCACTCCAGGCATTAAAAAAGATTATGGAGGGAATCAGGAATGGAGAAATCAAGTAAATGTTCAAAGTTGCTGCCTTACCATATCATTGCGGCAGCAGCTTCCGGCGATGTGGAAGCAATCAATGAGGTTTTGAAACATTACGAGGGCTATATTGCAGCTCTGTCTACAAGAAAGCTCTATGATGAGTGCGGGAATCCGCATTACTGTGTTGATGAAACTTTACGTCGCAGATTAGAAACAAAGCTGATTACGAAAATATTGGCTTTTGAAGTTGCATAGCAGGCGGTCAGCGGTGTCCCTTTCCATTCGCTGATCGGTGCGTATGCACCCTGTACCTTGACAACTGAATATTGATTGCATACAGGACGTGAGGATATGCGGAGCCACTAGGCAGGTTCGCCATGAGATACCTGCTCTTTTTGAGTGAACGTGAGGGAATGTTGAAACAATACATTGAAGCAAAGGTATGGAGCGAGAAGAATTTGGCAAAATGTGTAGCAGTTACACAGGGCGATGAAGCATATCTGTGATAATGATACTTCCGGAGAAATCCGGTCAATTTGAATGACGGTGCAAGACCGATGTGGGCAGAGTAATGACCTGCCACCTGTAATGCAGTTTTTATCTGCTTATAAATAAGTAGAAGTACATTCTGTTTGTTTATAAGCAGATAAAACTGTGTGCTTAATTTAAGGAGGACTTATTGATGCAAAGAATACCAAAGGCAATTAACAAGAAAAGATTAGTCAGATATAAGGAAGGAGCAGAAATGTATAGCATGGGAATGAATAAGTTTCAGACTCTTGCGAAAGACGCAGGTGCTATTTTGAAGATAGACAGAATGGTGCTGGTTGACCTTGACGTGTTTGACCAATATCTGGAGTCATTTCGTGTGAAATAGGTAGTTGGAGTTTTGAGAAAGATTTTTCGTATAACCAAAAATGTGTTGACTTTTGGTTTAACTGAAAGTATAATGAATATGAAATGGATGGAGGTGTATGTTGTGGCGAGAACAGGTAGACCGAAGTCGAAAAATCCGAAAAAGACTTTAATAGGATTGAAACTGACAGAGGAAGAAGCCGCAAAACTTAGAGAATATGCGTCCAAACATGACATGACCATAACGCAGGTGCTACAAAAAGGTATTGATATGCAATATGCAATGGAAAAACCTTTGAGTAGTTAGTACGAAATCTCTTTCCTTGAGAAAGGAGACGAGATGGCGAAATCAAGAAAGGATAACAAAGGAAGGGTTTTAAGAAAAGGCGAAACGCAACGTAGCTGTGATGGTAAGTATGTTTATACATACACTGATCCGGAGGGAAAACGCCGGAGCATTTATTCTAAGGACATCATGGAACTGCGGCAGAGGGAAGAAAAGTTGATTAAAGATCAACTGGATGGATTGGATGCGTATGCGGCGGGTAATTCGACAGTCAACTTTGTTTTTGACAGGTATATTTCTACGAAGTCAGAGCTTAGAGGAACGACTATGAGAAATTACAAGTATATGTATGACCGCTTTATCAGAGAGGGATTTGGAAAGAAGAAAATCGCTTCTGTGAAGTATTCAGATGTGCTGCAGTTTTACCAGCACTTACTAAAGGAAAAGGAAATGCAGATAAATACGCTGGAAACAATTCATACAGTCCTGCACCCGACATTTCAGCTTGCAGTGCGTGATAACATTATTCGAGTTAATCCGAGCGATGGAGTTATGGCGCAGATTAAGAAGCAGCCGGGCAAAAATCATGGTGTAAGACACGCTTTGACGGTAGAACAGCAGAGAGCTTTTATCAACTATGTAGAAAACAGTCTTACATTTTACCATTGGGCACCGTTTTTTAAGTTCCTGTTGGGAACAGGGTGTCGCATTGGAGAAGCAATTGGAATCAGGTGGGAAGATGTGGACTTTGATAAGCGAATGATCAATATCAATCACAGCTTAGTCTATTACAGCAGAGAATATAAAGACCACCCTATGTGTTCGTTTGCGGTATCCCTTCCAAAGACAGAAGCAGGTATACGCATTATTCCGATGATGGATACTGTTTATGATGCGCTCCAGACGGAGTGGGAAGATCAAAAGGAGAATGGGTTTAATGAAACCGAAATTGATGGAATGAAAGGATTTATCTTCATGAATCGTTTTGGGAATGTCCATAATCCGCAAGCAGTCAATCGGGCAATCAAGCGTATATATGAAGCGTACAATGCAGAAGAAGTGGTGAAGGCTTCCAAAGAACATCGTGAGCCTGTGATAATACCACATTTCTCATGTCATCATTTGCGACATACCTTTTGCTCAAGGTTTTGCGAGAATGAAACAAACTTAAAGGTAATTCAGTCCATTATGGGACACGCAAATATCGAAACAACGATGGATATTTATGCGGAAGTTACCGATACCAAAAAGCAAGAAGCAATTCAAAATTTAGCACACAAGTTAGATGTATTTTAGGAAAGAGTCCTACTGGGACTGACTGAGTACGACAAAATGTGTGCCATACGACAAAAGTACGACAAATTTTAGTGGCGTAATCAACAAAGAAGTGTTATTATGATAATGTTGATATGCTGAAAAGGGCTTTATTAAAGGAAAAAGCGTCAATGTAAATTAAATTGATGTGAAATCCCGACGATGAAAAGTGTTGACCGCTAAAAGTCAGTGTTTATGCGACTTGCAAGGTATAGTCAGAACAAAATGACAACAAATTGACAACAATTCTTCCGATAAACACGAAGAATGTCAACGGAGATTATGAAGCTATCAAAGAAAATAACTTAAATAATCTGTTTAAGTTCAGGCTTATTATTACATATCTTCCAGGATTGATTGTGCCGGTAGTAGCTTCATCAACGCTTGAGCAATATTGTATTAGGGTAGGAGTTCCCTACGATGCGAAGACAGATATGATATATCAGAACTTTATGTTACGGGATTGGAAGGATTCAATACCTGAAATTTCGGCGTGGAGTAATGAGGTACTGATGAGCTTTTGTGATTGGCTCTGGCGCAATAACAAAAAACTAGATGGAAGTCTGCTGAAACGTGAGAAAAATGCGGATATATCAAAGAAAGTTTCCAAGGAAATTGATGACCTTGATTTAAAAGGGATAGACAAAGAAGCTGTAGTAAAGGCACGTGTAAATCAGGGCATATTTAAGGAAAGATTGTTACAAAGGTACGATCATTGCTGCTTATGTAGTGTATCTAATAAGGATTTTCTCATAGCAAGTCATATTAAGCCTTGGAGTGAAAGTGATGAAAATGAAAGGCTTGAGGTAGATAATGGTTTTTTGCTCTGTCCTAATCACGATAAAGCATTTGATAAGGGGTACATTACTTTTGATGATGATGGGATAATAATGATTTCAAAAGAACTTGACGAAAAAGATAGGATTTTTTTGAATATCAGGCAGGATATGCATATTGAATTGACTTCAGGGAATAAGAAATATTTGAATTATCATAGGGGAAACTTATTTAAAACATAGTAAGGTGGGTGATAGCCGTATGACCTGGGGAGAATATTACGACAATTACTATGGCTGGGCTGAAAGCACAGCTATAAAGAAACTATCGTCAGTAGATATGCTTGGCAATGCAGATGAGGTTACTGAAATAATTACTGATATGAGTTTCCATCATAAGGATATCTGTAACAGACTAGCGAGGAAAGCTGTTGGTCAGAAACTTGTATTTTCATGGGATAATCTCTAGGATATTGATGGATGTATAGATAGTGACTTGCAGATACAGCTTTTAACACAATCATACAGTTCATTTTCTAAAGAAGATTTAGAGGATATGGAAGGGCTGTATGATGAAGCGGTGATCAATAAAATATATCAGCTTAAGGGCATGGCATTACCAGAGCGTGAGCCGGGGCTTGCTGAAGGCATAACGAACTTTGTTAATTATGTAAATGATCTGACATTTGAAGAACCAAAACCGGTGCAGGAGAAAGAGCCAGGTGGATTTTTTAGCAAGATGGCAATGGCTTTTGGCATAGGTGAAGGTATCCGTCAAGGAATCAATGATGCCGCTGATCATCCTGTTCGTAAATTCAGAGTTGGCGATCATGTGAGAGTTAAGTATCGTGGTCAGGAAGGCACGGTTATTGATATTAATGGCGATTTATATATGGTTTCACTGAGTAGCGGAAGCGTTGATTCATATTCTGAGAATCAGCTGGAAAGGGCATGGTGATCATATGGGATTGTTCTTTAATAGTAAGAATACAGATGATGGTGATTATGACTATAACAGACTACGCAGGGATTTAGTGAATGAATATGGTGCGCAGAGTGCAGTATATTCAGGTGGGTTAGGCTTTCTTGATATGTGTGATGCTGAGGATGCTTCAAAGGAACAGTTGCTAGAGAGGGCAAAAAGAGAGGGGTTCAACCTCAACAAATATAGAAAGTAACTGTGATTGGTCTAAAAAAACACGTTGGTTATTGAAGATGATTAGATAAGGCGAACTTAGGGAAATACTTTATTTGAGTCTAAGAACTGGCATATAAGACACTAGGAAAGGGAACTTATGAGAAAAGCAGCTTTTGGATGTTTATTAGTAGCTTCTGTATATATAATGGTCGGTTGTGGAAATAATAGTGCTGTACTTAAAGAAGCTAATGTGGAGCAGTCTGTGGAGACAAGTAAAGATACAGATGTAAATAATGAGGCTGCAAGTAATGACGAGGAAGAATTGGAAAGTACAGATACAAGTTCTGAAAGTGATGCAGAGGATTCTTATGCTAAAAATCTATATGGCCCAGAAGAAGGATTATATGATCGAACATATCTCTATGAGGAAAATGGAAAATATATTTATAGTCTGACGGACACTAACATCATTGAAAAATATGATGAACTGTATGCTAATGCATTTCAGGATATGGTTGATTCTTATGATGAAGTAATGAAATGGCAAAACCAAAGCTATGATTTTGGTAGTATTACTAGAACGAGTAATTTGCTATATAAGAATGACAATAATACAGTCATCACATTAGGCTCATATTATGAAATGGATTATAATTTTGACCTTAATAATGTAGGATATACATATGTTGATCTTGATAGTGATGGAATCTGTGAATTGATATTTGGTGTGTTGGATGATGCTGATGCAGACTGGATACCAAAAGACTATTTTGAGAGAGCATATGCTTTGGTAGACGAACATGTAATTAAAATCTGTGAAGGTGGTAGTAGAGACTTACACTGGCTTGGGTTAGACGGTTATATTTATGAAACCGGAAGCGGTGGAGCTGCTTACTGGGGCATTTCAAGACTTCACTTTAATCCATTGGATTTGGAGGTTGATGAAAACACAGACTGGGGAAGTAACGGTTTTGTGGAAGATGAATTTATTGGGTATTTGGGTTCAGCAGTACATATAAATGGTTCAAGCGAAGGTATTGGAGACGCATCGCAAGTACCTGACAGCCAAATTTCGGAAGATGAGTGCAGCAAATTAATAGATGAGTGGGAGACTAGGCAGGTGGATATAGATTGGCTTAGAATGTCTGACTATATGATGAAACATTCATTGTCTGGAGTGTAATAATTGTCTGGATAATAAAAAATATAAGAGAAAGCTGAGGGACTAACCTTCAGCTTTTTCGATAACCATATCTGATAAAGCAAACGGAACAATCTCATCGGGATTTGATTCCGGGCTTATCCAGTCATCTGTTTTTTCTTTGGGAAGCATGAGTGGCATCCTGTCATGGATCTTAGATAGCTCTGCTGTTGGCTCTTTGGTGAGAACTACAAATACTGGATAGCCGTCTTCAATGCGGTAAAGACCGCAGAGCCAGGTAACAATGCAGCCAGTGGGCTGAATGGCATATTTATCACCGGTTTTGGTCTTACCGTCTGTGCTTTTGAAATGTTCCCACTCAAAGTAATAAGAAGCAGGTATGATGCATCTGTGTGACTTCCATGCATCCTTGAAAGTAGGCTTTTTCATGGCAGACTCAACTCTGGCATTAAAGAGGCTGCGCTTTCCATCTCTTGCAAGAAAGCCCCACTGCATGGGAAACACACTTTTTATTCCCTTAGCATTGGGAGCTATTACAGGAACGATATCTGTCGGGCGGACTTCTCCATCTGTGATCAGAGGCCTTGCGTGGGTATCAACAAATTTACTTGTTAGAGAGGATCTTAAGTCTGAAAATAAAACGGAATTCTTAAAGAAAATCAAGATGTTCACTAGCAATTCCAAAGCTTATTGGGGAGGCTTGCTGACTCCTATTGTTGATTCTGTCAGAATAAAGGGTAAGGTCGATATCAAGGGAAGTATCCTTATCGAACTCTCCGGGGGTTTGCATACATCACCGAACTATTTGCTGGGGATGGAGGAATATGAAGAGGACTTATTGGAGATAATTACAGTATATAAGAACCTGAAAGGTTCTAAAACAAAGCAAATCGCATTGGAACAGATGAAACTACTGGCGACTATGAGCTCGGAACTTTGATAAAAAAATGCAGATATCCGCAAAAATTTCATGAACATCATTGACTTATAAGAGGAGAGAATGCTATATTATACATGAAATAATTGCGGATAACCGCGAACAAATCATGTGAGGTGTTTGGATGTATCCGAGGGAACAGTATTTGAAAGAGATCATCTCAAAGAAAGATAACGGACGTATTAAGATCATTACGGGACTGCGTAGAAGCGGCAAATCGGTACTATTGTTTCAGCTGTATCGGGAATGGCTTCTGGGAGAAGGGGTGAAGGAAGACCAGATCATCGCTTTGGCTTTGGACATATTGGAAAATGCCAGATATCGTAATCCTTTGGAATTGGATAAGTATGTTCGTGATCATATGGTCGATCCTAAGAAGAGGTATTACATTTTCATTGATGAGATCCAGTTTGTATCCGAGATTCAAAATCCTTACGTGGATAATGAGGATGCCAAGATAACGTTTATCGATGTTATTCTCGGATTCATGCATATGGATAATGCCGATGTGTATGTAACCGGCAGTAATTCCAAAATGTTGTCTTCGGATATACTGACTCAGTTTAGAGATCGGGGTGATGAGATCCGGGTATATCCGTTGTCATTTGCGGAGTTTTATAACGAATATGAAGGGGATAAGAGAGGAGCCTGGCAGGATTATTACACTTATGGCGGAATGCCGCTTGCAACTTCACTTGAATCACACGAGGAGAAAAGCAGGTATTTAAGGGATCTCTTCGACCGGACTTATATAAAAGACGTACTTGAAAGACATGAAATCAAGAATGATACAGAGGTGCTGGATATATTGCTTGATGTCCTTGCATCGGGGATCGGATCACTTACCAATCCAAGCAAGCTGGCCAATACGTTTAAAAGTGAACGGCAGATTGGCATAGGCTCTGAAACGATCGAAAAATATATCGGATATTTTGAGGAGTCATTCCTTATAGAGAAGGCTGTACGTTATGATGTAAAAGGCAGAAAGTATATCGGAACTCCCGCTAAATACTATTACACCGATCTGGGGCTTCGCAATGCAAGGCTCGGGTTTAGGCAACTGGAAGAGACTCACATCATGGAAAATGTATTGTACAATGATCTCATCCGGAGAGGAATGAATGTTGATGTGGGTGTGGTGGAATACAATACGAAAGATGCTGACGGTAAGAAGATCCGAAAGCAGTTGGAGGTGGATTTCGTCGTAAACCAAGGCGGCAAGCGGTTTTATATCCAATCTGCCTTATCTATAGCCGACCCGGACAAAAAGGAGCAGGAGATTGAATCATTGAAAAGGATACCTGATTCCTTCAGCAAGATGGTTGTAGTTCGGGATTATCTTAAACCATGGCAGGATGAAAACGGGATCACATATGTAGGAATAGAACAATTTCTTCTGAATGAAGAACTTTTGAAATGATATTTTTAGAATGCCGTTAAAGACACTTACTTTGATGTAGGTGTCTTTTTTTGATGTTTGTTTCAAAAGTACAATGCCGTTGTACTTTTGGGGCGAAAAGTACAAGGTCTGGGGAACGACTTTTTACATGGAGTTCCGTAGAATTGCATGTGTAAGCAAGAGGTGACGCAAGCCGGCAAGCCTAACCTCCAAGAAAGAAAATGGAGGTGCGAACATGTGCATTACAGAAGATAAGTTGGTGGAAAGCTACGGGAAAGCAACTCCCCGTGAACGCTTCCTACTGATCTACAAGAACTATAGTATCTTTCCACAGTTAGTGGACTGCTACGAAACCGGACTGTTCAACCGGATCCTCTTCGAGGTTGAATACAACAGACGGAAAAAGAATGATGACGACCTGGGCGTGAGGATTCAGACCAGTCATCGCAGCGATCCGACAGCTTCGTATTTGTAACAGCTTTGCTGATTTCAGTGGAAAGCCGAGTTCTGATAATG
>ENA-ORSL01000744-ORSL01000744.1-human-gut-metagenome-genome-assembly--contig:-NODE-744-length-31445-cov-8.408633_pt1 | contig 31445 bp, 24 predicted proteins | sample MGYA00242190_ERZ509157 | MGnify/ENA primary metagenome ERZ509157 (study PRJEB26280, sample SAMEA2338664) | human gut metagenome | biome: human gut; feature: human-associated habitat; material: faeces...
CCGTGCTGTTTGGCTCCTAAAACCTTGTGTGTCCTTGTCAACTGATGGTAAATAAAACCGAAAGCATTGGAGAACGCTATGGACGAAAATAAGAACAGCACCCCGGAAAGCACTCCGGAGGAAAATAATATAAATCCAACGCAACCGGAAGCCAACACCGCCGGGTCCGGGGAGGGCAAAAACAAAAGGAGCCTCCGCAACACCATACTGACCTGCATAAGCATCGCTCTGGTACTGTTTGCGGCCATAATAGTGCTGCGCCAGTACGTATACCTGCCCGGCAAGTACGAGGCGCCCCCCACCCCCGCCGTTACAGAGACCCCCGTGGCCACGCCGGAGCCTACCCCCTACGTCAAAAAAATACCCGTGATGATGTACTTTACCGGCAGGGAAATAAGCTTCCCGGTAGAGACGGTGGGCATAGTGCCCTATACCGACAGCAAGGGCAGGGAGGTCAAGGCCGAGGACGGCAGCACGGTGTACACCATGGGTACGGTGGATTCCGAGAAGGTAGCCGCATGGCTGGATGCCAGCGCCTCCCCCGGGGAATACGGCAACGCCATATTCAACGGCCATGTATCCTGGAAAAAGGTAGCGGGCGTTTTCTCCGTGCTCCCCAAGATGGAGGAGGGCGAAGAGATAATAGTGGAATACGACGACGGCAGCACCATGACCTTCACCGTTACCAACGTTGACATTTACGGCATAGACGACGTACCGGAAACCGTGATGGCCTACGACACCGGCGATTCCCGCATGACGCTGATCACCTGCTACGGCGAAAGCTGGAACAGCGGCCTGGGCACACGCAACCAGCGCTGTGTGGTCGTAGCCAAGCCCGTGGACAGCTCAAAGATCATAACGCCTCCCGCGGTCACTCCGAATCCCGACGAGGACTGCGACACCTGAGACGACTGATTTTGCAGCATGCAAATAAAACACCGTCCCGCTGCCCAGGGCGGTGTTTCCTTTTAATTCACATTCCTTTAATCGCCCTTTAACCTTGCCCCATTATAATATACTTAAAATTATTGTATGATTTTTGTGCTTCATACTTCATATAGGAGGTTCACATGCCGGAAAAGACCGCCATAATATTCGGGGATTCTATAATGAAGGGCACGGTGTATGAGGGCGGAAGGTACCGCTCCTGCTATACCGAGGTTTTTCTGCCCCAGATGGAGGGGCTGGACATAGCTCTTGATAACCGCTCCCGCTTCGGCTACACCGCGGAACGCGGGCTGGGGCTCATTAAAAAGGCCATCGCTGCCGGGGAAAGGCCGGATTACGCCCTGGTGGAATACGGCGGGAACGACTGCAACTTCGACTGGCCGGCCATAGGCCGGGATCCGGACTACCCCCATCAGCCCGTCACAGCCCTTGCCGATTTTGAAGCCACCATGCGGGAATGCATAGGACTGCTGCGCGGCGCAGGCATAACACCGGTACTAATGTCGCTGCCGCCGGTGGATTCCGATAAGTACTATGAATACATAATATCCAAAGGTGTTGACAGATCCAGCCTGTTGAAGTTCCTCGGTACGCCTCTTTCCATATACCGCTATCAGGAGCTGTATTCCGTCGCCATATCAAAGCTGGCCCGGTCGGAGGAGCTGCCCTTTGTTGACGTGCGCTCCGCATTTCTCGAGTGCATAGGCAGCCCGTTTAGCCAGCTCATATCCGGCGACGGCCTGCACCCCACCGAAAAAGGGTATGAGATAGTTGCCAGGTGCTTCCGGGAGCGGCTGGAATCCATAAAGGAATAGCTTGCACGGCAGAAAATTAGCATATTCCTCTTGCAATTATACGAAAAGTATTGTATCATAATCAAGTGCGGCGGCGTAGGCTCGTCCGCACTGATCGCGGAGCAGTATCGAAGTGGTCATAACGGGCACGACTGGAAATCGTGTGACGGTCGAAAGCCGTCCGTGAGTTCGAATCTCACCTGCTCCGCCAATAACAAAAGACCTCCCTTGCGGGGGTCTTTTGTTGTTATGATGAAGAGAACGCTTAATCGCTATCCGCCTGAAGCTTAAACGACTGCTCGATTATCTCCATGACTTGATCCGTATCAGATATGTGTTCCATTGAAAGCTCCACATCGCCGTTACCCCAGCGCCCCAGACCGGTAACATCACGGCAGATGCCCTTTGGATCGATGACTTCCGCAAACTTCATATTCACGAAAATCCGCAATCTCTGCTTCATAAAAATTATATCGGCAAAATTGGTGTCGAGCTTATAGGCAACATACAGCTTCTTGAATTCGCGCTTGACGTCGGGTGACAGGTTCAGGATGCGGCGGTCAAGAGCTTCAAACAAAGCTCTTGTAAATTCGTTGGGGGCGTATGTATCCAAGCTGTATCTTTCCGTTGGCTTATTTTCCGCACAATAGGGAGCAAGCTCGGCCTTCGTCATGGTCGGGAACGCCCATATTTCCCGTGCCTTTTTCGCAAGCTGGTCAGCCCGCTCTTTTATAGTGCCTTCATTCCACTCCGTCTGCTTTACTACAAATCCGTTCAGCTTGAGCGCACTTTCTTTAAAGCCGCCTTCCATATTCATCTTAGTCATAAATGGATTATCGCTCATTTCAGAGTTATAAGCCGTAAGAGTCAGATTCCCTATTGTATGCAGATATCTTCTCTGTACTTCTTTCCACTGCGGCCCAAGCATTTTTTGCCAGCTTACGCTTAAATTGCCGTTCTGGGGCATAATGTGTTCAATAGTATAGTTTTTTATTTGTATAGGAGCCTTGTTTCCATAGTTTTCCAAATGGCTGAGAATGAAGTTGCGGGAACGCATATTATAAATATCCTTCGCTGCAAAAGCAGCGGTGAATTTATCGTCATTCGGGAAATCCTTATACCCTTCGCACAATATGAAAAACGCCTTTATCGAATTCAGGTAATCTTCTGTGCGTATTTCATTTTTAAGCGTTGCAAAGGTTTTATTGAGAGAATTCGTCGGCATATCGCAGATGCTTCTTCTCAGAACATAGCTTATGCACAGGCGCATTATCTCGATGAATTCTTCCTCTGAAATAATATGCTTTGCAAAGTCGTTATGCACTCTGAGCAGGAACGGATACGAAACCTCCATCCGCAGGTCTATAATATCCTCATACAGAAGCTTAAACGCGGGATTATCGCTGCGCTTGAAAACAATATCCGTATAGTACTTAGCGTAAGTAAGAAGATCCTGGCACAGCTCGCGTATCGTTTCAAACTCACAGTTAAGGTGGTATAGCTTGAATTCCTCATAAACCCTTCCCTGCTTGGGTATGTATGCAAGCTTCATCGTCAGGTAATCGCGGAAGAATCTGTCCATAACGGAGTCCTGCGTTTCATACATAAACAGCTTCTCCATCGGCCGCCATAGATGCTCATAGATATATGCCTGCTCCTTCGGCTCCATGCCCATTAAAACGTAGTTGCGTATCAGGTCGGACTCCGAAAGAGCTTTTCCCGTTGAATTCAGGCTCTCGAATATTGCCTGCGCATCGTCAAGCGTTCTGTCAAGTGTAATGTTTACGATTTGAAGCTTGCCTACGGATTCATAAATCTCTGCCGGAAGGAGCTCCATGTCCGCTATTTTCCCCGTAAAAAAACTGTAATTATCGAGCAGCCTTGATTTTGTATTCTCCGCTATGGGCTTTCCTTCAACCAAGGCGATGAGGATTTCCCGATCTGTTTCGGTAAGAAGGAGCTTATATCTGTCGTCGCCGCTTTCATACTCGTTCTTTAATAGCATATTGTCAATACGCCGGGCGTTAATCGTCGTATCCCCCGGATTTTGTATTGCATATTCTCTCAATGCTATAAACAGCAGCGTAAGGGTAGTCATACGCTGCTGCCCGTCGATTATCATGTATTTCTGAATTCCGGTAGGCATGGCCTTTTCCGCAATGTTTACGATGGAGCCGACAAAATGACCGTCCCTTTTTCTTTTCTGCATTTCTACTATGTCGTTCCAAAGGCGCTCGCATTGTTCAATGTCCCAGCTGTAGCAGCGCTGATAAACGGGGATCAGAAACTGCCTGTTCCCGTTTAGTATCTCGTAGATATTCCCCTTTGTCGCATCCATAGCACCGATCTCCTGAATAATATGAATAGCATCATTGCTGCCTGATATTATTTTATCGGATACGAAGCAAAATGTCTATATCCCCCCCCTACTCATACACCTCTTTCTTTAGCACGCCTATATATGGCAGGTTGCGGTAATGGCCCGCATAGTCCAGGCCGTATCCCACCACGAACTCGTCAGGTATGTCAAAGCCCACCGCGTCCGCGCCTATCCCGCCCCCATGGCAGGGCTTATCAAGAAGGCATACCGTCTTCATGGAAGCGGGCTTTCTTGAGGCGAACAGCTCCTTCAGGTACTGGAGTGTAAGGCCGCTGTCTATTATGTCTTCCACGATCACCACGTGGCGGCCGGTTATGTTGGAATCCAGATCCTTGATTATCCGCACAACGCCTGTGGACTTGGAGCTTGCGCCGTAGCTGGACACCGCTATGAAGTCCATAAACACCCCGCAGTCCATTGCCCTGCAAAGGTCGGTATAGAATACCGACGCGCCCTTGAGTATGCACACCATAAGAGGCTGCTTGCCCCGGTACTCCTCCGCAAGCTCCGCCCCCAGCTCCCTCACCCGCGCTTCTATCTGCTCCCTTGTGAAAAGCACACTCTGAATGTCGTTTTCCGGCGTAGTTATACGCATTTTGGTTCTCCTTATATGTAAATTATAATATTTACGCTTTCTTTGCGGCCAGAGCCATATAAGAGTCTATAGGAAATGGGGACGGTTGTCCAGTAAAATCGGTATTGCCATTTGCCCTCTTATTTGTTATTTTAATACCATCAGTTCACTTATTCAGACAAAAGAGGTGCTAATATGCGCTCTGAAAATTTGACCATAAATGCCGCCGCGGGCGGGGCGGCTTCGAGCAGGCTGGATATAAGGGCCGCCGCCGGTATAACCGGGGCGTATGTGGCGTACATGATGGGCTCCGGCTTTTCCACAGGTCAGGAGATACTTCAATACTTCGCCTGCTACGGCATGGCGGGCCTGTTCAGCATACTCCTTTGCATGGGCCTTTTGATATTCGCCGCGGTGTCCTTCATCCGGGCCGGATACCGGGAGCAGTTCAAAAAGCCTGAGGACGTATACGTATACTACTGCGGCAAAAGGCTGGGCAGGGCGTATCACTATTTCACCACGGTATCCATTTACCTCTGCTTCATAGTTATGGTGGCGGCGGCGGGCGCGGCGGTGGAGCAGCATTTCGGCATATCCCGCATAGCCGGCGCGTTAGCCATAGGCGCGTTGGCCTGCGCCACGGTGATGCTGGGGCTGAATAGCCTCGTAAGCATCTTAGGCCATATCGGGCCCTTTATGATACTCATGGTGATACTCATGGGCGTGATAACCATATGCCGCTCCGACCTGGGCGCTGCCGCCGGGACTATCGCCAAAATACCCGATATGAAGCTGCTCAGGGCTTCCCCGAGCTGGGTCCTGGCTTCGATAAGCTACGTGGGCATAAGCGTGGTATGGCTTGCAAGCTACCTGACCTCCATAGGCAGGCGGGCTAAGAGCATAGCGAGCGCCTCCGTGGGCGCGGCGGGGGGCGTTATCGCCTTTTACATAGGTATGCTGCTCATATACTTCGCGATAATGCTGAACATAGACGAGCTTGCGGGGGCGCAGATACCCATGCTCATATTGGCGGGGCGCATAAGCCCCGTGACGAGCGGGGTATTCTCTATACTGATAGTCACCGGCATATACACGGCCTCGGTGCCGCTGCTCTGGCAGACCGCCTTCCGCCTCGCGGAGGAGGGCTCCCTCCGCTTCCGCCGCATATCCGTACTCCTTGCCGCCCTTGGCATAGCGGCAAGCCTGCTGCTGCCCTTCAACCGCCTTATGAACATAGTTTACGTGCTCATAGGGTATCTGGGCTTCCTGCTGCTGGCGTGCATGGTGCTGAAGGCCGCGAAAATAATAAAATAAAGGAGAGTAAAGAATGAAGCGCCTGATAGCAACCCTTATCCTTCCCCTGCTCCTGCTCACCGCCTGCAAAAGCGCCGAAAAGCTCGACCCTTCGGACTATACCTTCCCGCCGGAGGACGTGAGGGAGATGGAATGGGCGCTGGATGAGGCCGGGCTTGACGGCTACAAGGCGGAGGATGCCCGCATGACCACCGACAAGGTTCCGGACGACATCGCCATAATGCGGCTCACGAAAAAGGGCTGCAATACGGTCGTAATGGTCAATATGCTGCTTTTTGGCGGCGTGGAGCGGCAGTGCGGCATCAGCTTCGGCTATAATCAGAAGCCGGGGGACGAGGAGCAGCTGAGCGCTTTTGTTTCAGACGACTACCCGCTTTTCTGGAGGCTGGCGGGCATAGCCCTTGAAGCGCCGGAAGAGGTAGAAAAGCTGCAAAAGGACTGCGCCGAATATTTCACCGAACCACCTGAGGATACCTCCCAATGGAAATGGAGCGGCAGCGAGGGCGATCTTTCCTGCACCGCGAGCTATTACTTCCACCCCGGCTTTGAGCTTTGGCTGCCCTCGGAGATAACGTTAAACAAATAAACGGTACGCAAAAAGAGCCCCGCAGGGCTCTTTTCAGAGTGTCAAAAAAGTGGCTAAACGCCACTTTTTTGAGTTTTCTCATTCGGTGCTTGCGCCTATGGCGCGGCCAGCACCTCATGCAGGGAAAGTCTTGCTACGCAAGCGCCTTTTGCGGATTTGCCGCACACCCCCCCAGGGGGCCTTCTTTTGCCCCTACGGGGCAATTTACCTTGTGTCGCCAAATCCGAATAAAGCCATAAGGGGCTGCGGCCCCTTATCAACCCCTGGGTTTTTCGACAGTCTCAAAAAGAGCCCCGCAGGGCTCTTTTTTTGCTTCTCTTATTCTGTTTCCTACTTCTTGAGCCCCTTGGTGCAGCCCTGGACCATCTTTGTGAGGGCGAAGAGGGCTATGACGTTGGGGATGACCATGAGCTGATTGAACATGTCGGAAAGCTCCCAGACCAGGTCGTTGGAGGCGAGGGTGCCGAGGAAGATGAACACCAGCGCTATCACGGTGTAGATCTTATAGGACTTATCGCCGAAGAGGTACTGCATATTGATCTTGCCGAAGAGGTTCCAGCCCAGTATGGTGGAGAAGGCGAAGAAGAACAGGCAGATAGCCACGAACATATTGCCGAAGCCGGCGCCGAACACGGTGCCGAAGGCGGTCTGGGCCAGATTTGCCTTGCCTATGGTATCCACAACAGCGCCCATATAGCCGTTAGCCAGCACGCCGTCGGGGGTGTACATGGTGGAGATTATCACCAGGGAGTTGAGGGTCAGCACCACGAAGGTATCGATGAACACGCCTATCATGGCTACGCAGCCCTGATCGTGGGGCTCAGCGACGTTGGCGAGGGCGTGTGCGTGGGGGGTGGAGCCCATACCGGCTTCATTGGAGAACAGGCCGCGCTTTGCGCCCTGGCTGAGGGCGATCTTCAGCGCCGCGCCGAAGCTGCCGCCGATTATGGCCTGGGGCTTAAAGGCATACTTGAATATCATGCCGAAGGTGGCGGGGACGTACTTGATGCGCGCTATGAGTATCGCAAGGCCGCCTACGAGGAATATGGCCGCCATTATGGGCACTATCTTCTCGGTGACGGAGGCAAGGCGCTGCACGCCGCCGAGGAATATGAAGCCGCAGATAGCCACCAGCACGGCGCCCATTACCCAGCTGGGTATGCCGAAGGCGGTGGAGCAGGTGGAGCCTATGGAGTTGGACTGCACCATGCAGCCGAAGAAGCCCAGCGCAAGTATTATGGCTATGGCGAAGAAGCCAGCGAGGAACTTGCCGAAGCCGCCCTTAAAGGCCGTGGTTATGTAGTAGACGGGGCCGCCCTTTATCTGGCCGTCCTCGCCCTTTATGCGGGTCTTCTGTGCCAGCACGGCTTCCGCGTATATCGTCGCCATGCCGAAGAAGGCTATTACCCACATCCAGAATATCGCGCCGGGGCCGCCGGTGAGTATCGCGCCGGAGGCGCCCACGATGTTGCCCGTGCCGACCTGGGCGGCGATAGCCGTGGCGAGAGCCTGGAAGGAGCTCATGCCGCTCTCATGCTTTTCGCCGTTGAGCTTGAGGTTGCCAAATACCTTCTTCATGCCCTCGCCGAAGCAGCGCACCTGCACGAAGTTGGTCTTGATGGAGTACCAGAGGCCTACGCCGATAAGAAGTATCACCAGAATATAGTCCGAAAGATAGCTGTTCACCGTCTGAACAAAATGCAGCAGATTATCCATTCTTTTCCTTCTCCCTTACTTATTTTATGCAGTTATTCCTGCATTAAAATAATAAACTTTTGTATAGATTTTGTCAATCTTGTTTCTTTATTATCTTAAAAAGTAAATCCTTCGGCCTTTATGCCCTATTTGCGCCGCTTTTGCCACCGCGCCGCCATTTTTTATACGGTACCGGTGCAATTCCTGCGTCATTAAAAATAACACCTTAAATAATATATTATCGTTTATTATAACCAAAAAAAAGAGCCCCTGCCGGGGCTCCAATAAATTTATATGGCTGTATGCCTTAGAAGGCGGCTATGACAGCGCCCTCGTACTTTTCCTCCATGAACTTCTTGGCGGTGTCGCTCTGGAGGGCGGCAAGCAGCGCCTTTGTGGCTTCGTCGTTCTCATGGCCTTCCTTTACTACCAGCACGTTTGCGTAGGTGTCGGCGGCGATGGAGTCCTTATCCTCTATGGCCAGGGCGTCCTTTACCTTGAGGCCTGCCTGAATGGCGTAGTTGCCATTGATGACCGCCGCGTCCACGTCCTGAAGGGAGCGGGCCAGCTGGGCTGCCTCAATCTCCTTGATGCTGAGATTCTTGGGGTTCTCGGCTATATCCAGCACGGTAGCGGTAAAGGTGATGCCCTCCTTCAGCTTGATGAGGCCCTGAGCCTCCAGCAGAAGCAGCGCGCGGGCTTCGTTTGTGCCGTCGTTGGGTATGGCGATGGAACCGCCATCGGGGATAGCGGAAAGGTCAGAGGTCTTGCCTGCGTAGATGCCGAAGGGCTCGTAGTGTATTTTGCCCACGGCTACCAGATGGGTGCCGTTCTCCTCGTTGAAGTTTTCAAGATACGGCGTATGCTGGAAGTAATTGGCGTCCAAATCCCCCTGCTCCAGTGCGGTGTTGGGCAGCACATAGTCGGTGAACTCCACCACCTCAAGGTCATAGCCCGCCGCCTTGAGCTCATCCTTTACAGCATTGAGTATCTCCGCATGGGGGGTGACGGAAGCGCCTACCTTGACCTTTACAAGCTCGGAGGGAGCGGCGCTCTCGGTCGTTTCGGGAGCGGCGCTCTCGGTGGTTTCGGGGGCTGCGGTGTCGGCAGGGGCCGCCTCAGGCTGGGCGCAGGCCGCGAAGGACAGCGCCAGTACAAGGGTCAGTACGATTGCGATCAGCTTTTTCATTTTGTTTTCCTCCTGAAAAATTATAAAAATTTTTATATACCAAGCCTGACGGCTCAATTATCTATCTTCTTCTCTTATCCGACTTCACTACCAGCCTGTCGCCGATGAGCTGAATGAGCTGCACCAGCAGCACCAGCAGCACCACGGCTATCCACATCATGTCAGGCTGGAAGCGGTGGTAGCCGTAGTTGATGGCTATGGCACCCAGTCCGCCGCCCCCCAGCGCGCCCGCCATGGCGGAGTAGGAAAGTATGGTAGTGGTAACTATCGCCGCGCCGTTGAGCAGCGAGGGCGTGCTCTCGGGCAGCAGCACCCGGGTGATTATCTGGAACACCGACGCGCCCATGCTCTGAGCCGCCTCTATCACGCCGTGGTCCACCTCCTTAAGGGAGCCTTCCACCATGCGTCCCACATATGGCGCCGCCGCTATTACCAGCGGGGGTATTACCGCAGTGGAGCCTATGGTGGTGCCGACTAAGAAGCGGGTGAGGCCCAGCACGCACACCATGAGTATCAGAAAGGGCACCGAGCGGAGTATGTTCACCACCACGTCCAGCGTCCTGTACAGCACAGGCCGTGGGCTTATGCCGTCGGGGGCGGAGGTGGTCAGCAGTACGCCTATGGGCAGGCCCAGCAGGTAGGATATGGCGGTGGATACGAGGGTCATGTATAAGGTCTCCAGTATGCCGTCGCCAAAGAGTTTCACAAGCTGCGGATCAAACATGGTATGCCTCCTCAAGGTACTGTACCCCGTGGAGATCGAGGTACTTCTTCATCTTATCTCCAAGCTCCCGGTTTTCCGGGAGCTGTATGAGGGTGTAGCCGTGCATCTTGCCCTCAATCGTCTTTGTGTCCGCAAAGAGTATGTTTACCGGGGCGCCGCACTCCAGCACCATGTCGCATATTACCGGGCTGGAGGTCTGGGTTCCGTCGAATATGATGCGCAGGCACCTTTCTCCCAGCACCTCCTCCCCCAGCCTGCCGCTGGCGTACAGCAGCCTTTTCGCTATCTCCGTCTTTGGGTTCATGAATATGTCGGATACCTCGCCCACCTCGGCTATCTGGCTGTGGTCGATTATGGCCACCCTGTCGCATATCTCCTCTATAACGCTCATCTCGTGGGTTATTACCACTATGGTTATGCCCATGGTGCGGTTTATCTCCTTGAGGAGCGAGAGTATGGAGCGGGTGGTGGTGGGGTCGAGGGCGGAGGTGGCCTCGTCGCAAAGCAGCACCTTCGGGCTGGGCGCAAGGGCCCGGGCTATGGCCACCCTCTGCTTCTGCCCGCCGGATAGCTGGGCGGGATAGGCCTTTTCCCTGTCCTCAAGATCCACCAGCTTCAGAAGCTCCCTTGCCCGGTCTATGGCGTCCTTTCTGCTTACCCCCGCTATCTCCAGCGGGAAGCAGATGTTATCGAGGGCGGTCTTTTGCATGAGCAGGTTGAACTGCTGGAATATCATTCCTATGCCCCTTCTGGCGTTGAGCAGCTCCTTTTTGTTCAGCGCGCCCAGCTTTTTTCCGTCCACCGTTACGCTGCCCTCCGTGGGGTGTTCAAGGTAGTTCATACAGCGTACCAGCGTGCTCTTGCCCGCCCCGGAGAGGCCGATTATGCCGAATATCTCCCCCTCCCTTATGGAAAGGTCGATGTTCCTCAGGGCGGTAACGGCGTCCGCCTTCAGGCCGAAGGTCTTTGTCAGCCCCCTTATGGCTATCATTTCACGTGCTTCCATCTTTTTCTCCAATCCGAAGTATTGCATTAAAAAAGCCGCAAGCTCTGCGCTTACGGCCTATAAATCAAAATACCGCCCTTTAAGTACAAAAGGCTTTATTGCAGGCAACGCAAGCGCTCTCCATGCCCGAGGGACATGGAGCAGCACATCATCATGCCGTACATGGTAATAGCGGTGTTTATCATAAGTGCTCTCCTTTCCCTTTTGCATGGGCCGTTTGCCCTGCCCGGATATATTATTTGTTGGGATAATAACACGTATGGGCGGCGTTTGTCAAGCATTGATTTTTTTCAAAAAATCATTTCAAATGCCGAACAGCCGCTCTGCGTTCTCCTCCACCCTCCTGGCCATCTCATCTGCGCTTACCCCCTTTATCTCGGCCATTTTACCGCATATGAGGGGTATATACCCGGGGTCGTTGCGCTCTCCCCGGTGGGGCTCCGGGGCCATGTAGGGACAATCGGTTTCGGTGAGAAGCCTGTCAATGGGAGTTGCGGCGCAGGCCGCCGGGCCTTTTTTATTTGACCTGAAGGTAAGCGCACCGCCGAAGGCTATGTACAGCCCCAGCCCTGCGCAGCGCTCCGCAATCTCGGCGCTGCCGGAAAAGCAGTGCATAACGCCTTTTATCCTTCCCCCGTAGCTTTCCAGCACCTCCATGCAGTCCCCGTATGCCTCCCGGATATGCATGGAAACCGGTATGTCCCGCTCTATGGCCATATCGAGCTGGCGGCGGAACAGCTCCAGCTGCTTTTCCCTGTTGTAGGGCTTCCAGTAGTAGTCCAGCCCTATCTCCCCCAGCGCAACGCATTTGGGATGCTTCAGGTATTCGCCCAATGCGGCCATATCGCCCTCCGTATATGTCTCCGCGAATTCGGGGTGAATGCCGAAGGCGAGGTATATGCCCGGGTTTTGCTCCGCAAGGGCCGCGGAGACCGGGAAATCCTTCGGGTCACAGGATATCTCTATTATTTTGCCTATACCCCCGGCGGCAAGACCCTTTATAAGCTCCTGCCTGTCATGGTCAAAGGCGCCGTCCGTCAGGTGGGCATGGGTGTCTATGTACATCTAAAACTCCTTTTTAAGGCTCCGCATGAACAGGGCGGTGAGCTCGTCTCTGGGGTTTGCGCCGTCGTACAGCACTTTATGCACGGCGCGGGATATGGGCATATCCACCCCGTACTTTTTCGAAAGCTCCATGAGCGCCTCCACGGTATAGTATCCCTCGGCAAGCTTCCCGAACTTCTCCCCCCTGGCGAAGGCCTCGCCGAAGGCGCGGTTATGGCTGAACTGGGAAAACACAGTGGCCTGATAGTCCCCCAAGTGGCAGAGGCCGTAGGCGGAATGCTCTATCCCCCCCATAGCCACTATGAGCCGGGCAACCTCCCGGGTTCCACGCGCCATGAGCGCCCCCTTAAGGTTGGTGAGGCCCATGCCGTCCAGTATTCCCGCCGCTATGCCTATGACGTTCTTTGCGGCGGCCCCTACCTCGTTGCCTATGAGATCCCGGCCGTAATAGAAGCGTATGAGGCTGGAGCTGAACTGTGTCACAAGACGCTCCTTCAGCTCCTCCGATGTGCCGTCTATCACCATACAGTTGGGTATTCCCGCCACAAACTCCTGAACGTGGCCCGGGCCTATCCATACGGCGACGCCGCTCTTCGGCAGGTATTCCAGGGCAATCTCCGAAAGCCTTTTGCCGCTGCCCTGCTCTATGCCCTTCATGCACAGCACAAGGTCGCCCCTATAGCCATGCGCCGCTATGTCCGCAGCCACTTCCCTAAAGGACTGGGCTCCCACGGATACCACTATCAGCTCCGCCTTTACGGCCTCCTCCATGGCGGATATGAGCCGTATGCTGTTTGGCAGCGTCACTATGCCGTTGGTGCGGCTCTCCCTGAACTGTTTCATGTGGGGCGAGTCCTCCCGCCCGTAAAGGCTGACCTCATGCCCCGTTTTGTCGAGATACCAGGCTATGAATGAGCCCCAGCGGCCGCAGCCTATGACCGTAATCTTCATACCTTGTTCGTTCCTTTATACGTCTATTATCTGATAATTATAGAGGTTGGCGTATATGCCGCCCAATGCCATAAGCTCCCTGTGGCTGCCCCGCTCGGCTATGCCGGAGGGGGTCAACACCACTATCTCGTTTGCGCTCTTTATGGTGGAAAGCCTGTGTGCCACTATTATGCAGGTGCGCCCCTTGGCAAGCTCAAATAGCTCCTGCTGTATCTCCATTTCGGTCTGGTTATCAAGAGCCGATGTGGCCTCGTCCAGTATCAGTATGCCGGGATCCTTCAGAAATACGCGGGCTATGGATATGCGCTGCTTCTGGCCGCCGGAAAGCTTCACCCCCCGCTCGCCCACCTGGGTGTCGTAGCCCTCCTCCAGCGTCATGACGTAGTCGTGAATGCGGGCCTTTTTCGCGGCCTCTATGACCTCCTCCTCCGTGGCGTCAAGGTTGCCGTAGCGTATGTTGTCCGCTATGCTGCCGTCAAAGAGGAATACGTCCTGGGCCACTATTCCCACGTTGCGCCGGAGGGATACCCTTGTGAAATCCCTTATGTCGGTACCGTCTATGGTTATGCGGCCCTCCTCCGGGTCGTAAAACCGCGGTATGAGGTTACAGAGGGTGGTCTTGCCGCCGCCGGAGGGGCCTACCAGAGCCACCGTCTCCCCTGCGGGTATGCGGAGGTTCAGGTGCTTTATCACCTTCTCCGCCCCCTTGGCGTCGCTGTTTTTATACCGGAAGGATACGTCCTCAAAGGCGATGTCCCCCACCAGCCTGCCTGCGTCTATGGCGTCTGGGGCGTCCTCCTCCGGGGGCTCGTCCATAATTTCCGTAAACCGCTTAAAGCCCGTCGTACCCGCCTGAAGCTGCTCGAACATGTTGACCATCTTTCGGACGGGGTTAAAAAAGTTGGATACCATAAGCAGGAACGCGGTATATTCGCCGGCGTTTATGCTGCCCTTAAAGAAGAACAATCCGCCGAAGAAGAGTATCGCAAGGTATGTGAGGTCCATCAGCAGCTCCGCCTCTGTAAAGAACCAGGCCATGGCCCTGTAATACTTGCTCCGTATGCCTGTGAGCTGGCGGTTGAGCACGTCAAAGAGCTTCAGCTCGTGATCCTCTCCGGTGTAGGCCCGGGATACCCTTACGCCTGATATGGCGGTGCCCACATTGGCGTTTATCTCGCCCATCTTTACCCGTGTCTCCTGGGATGCCCTGTTCAGCCCAAGGCGCGCCCTTGTGGTTATGAACACGGTGCAGGGCAGCATTATTAGCAGTATGAGCGCCAGCGGCGGGCATATGGTCGAGAGCCACGCCACCGCCCATATGAGCATCACCACCGAGAGGAATATATCCTCCGGGCCGTGGTGGGCAAGCTCGGATATCTCCTGAAGGTCGTTGGTCATGCGGCTCATGAGCACGCCGCTCTTGTTTTCGTCAAAGAAGCTTATGGGCAGCTTTTCCAGGTGGCCGAACATCTCCCGGCGCATATCCGCCTGTATCCGCACGCCTACGATATGCCCCCAGTAATCCACTATGAACTTCATAACGGCCTTGAGCAGATATATGCCCAGCAGCACGCAGCACCACAGCACCAGCCGCCGCATATCCCTCTCCGGCACATAGACGTTTATTATATCCTTGGCTATTATGGGATAAAACATATTGCACGCCGATATTATCAGCGCGCAAAACATGTCTATATAGAACAGCCTTCTATGGGGCTTGTAGTAGGACGCAAACCGCTTGAGCATGATCTCTCCCTTTCAATTTCAAAAGAGGGGGCTACGCCACTATGTCTCCCTGATGAGTAATAAGGCTTGCATCGTACACGCCCTCCACCCGGGTGAACTTCTCTACGAAGCCCGTCTCGTTCTCCTTGAGGCGCAGCTCCATGGTAAGCTCTATGCTGCCGGGGCGCACTACCTTGCTCTTGAGCCGGGCGCCGGGAAGCTGCTTGGTCATCTTGCGTATGGCGTCTGCCGCGGCCTCGCTGTAGTGGATTATAAGGAGGTAGCTCTGAGCGCCGCCCTTGCCCCTTGAGCCTGAGATCAGCAGCACGAATATGCCTATTATTATGCCGGCGATTATGGCCACGTCGTAGAACTTTGTGCCCACGGCTATACCCTCGCCCACTGCCCAGAATATGAAGGCGGTGTCAAGGGGATCCTTTATGGCGGTGCGGTAGCGGACGATGGACAGGGCGCCCACCATGCCAAGGCTGAGGGTCAGGCTGTTGTTGATGAGCATCAGCATCAGCGCCGTAACTATGGTCATCATTACCAGCGTCATGCCGTAGGTGCGGGAATACATGACGCCGCTGAAGGTCTTTTTATATATGAACCATACATACAGGCCCACGAGCAGGCCAACTATCAGGGTCAGTATTACCTGAACGGGGTTCATTGTGATGGTGAAAAGGTCGGAAAAGCTTATCATGTGGTCCTCCTAAAACTCAAACTTTCTGCATATGCAGTACTTGCTCACGGCACTGCGCGTGTGGGAATCTATCTGCAATAGCTCTCTTATATAGCTGGGCAGGTAGTTGTTGAACTTTACCTCCAGCACAAGGTCGCCGTCGGTTATGACGGGATAGGTAGGCTGTGTCATGTCGAAAAGGCTCGTCCCCCTGTATGCGGTGCGTATATCCTTATCGAAGGTTATACGAACGTCCTCAACGGGGTAAACGTAGGCCTCCCGTGTATAGTCAACTATTACGCAGGGGCGCAGGCCCTTGGTGGCAAACTCCACAAACATGCGCCGGGCGAAGGGCTCTTTGCGGGAGAGGAGAAAGGCGTAGTCGCCCCTTATGAGGCTCTCGCACTCCCCGCGGCTAAGGCGTATGGACTGCTTGGCGATATAGCTGCCCTCCTTGTGCTTACATTCGAGCTTTATCACGTCGTCGCTGCCGTTGTACGCCCTTATGCGGAACTTGTCCCTCTCGTCCACGCCGGAGAGCTTTTCCCAGAGGGCGTCGTCAAATGGGCTGTCGAAATATAAGCTCCTTATAAAGTACTCGCCGCCGTTTTTTTGGGCGTTCTCGTCCTGCTGTATGCAGGAGCGCAGCCTTCTTGAGAGTATCTCGTAGTCTCCCCGGTTGATGTAGTATTTCAGCTCGTGGCGGTACTGTACTGGCCGCTTTTTCGGGCGCGCTGGCCTTCTGGCCTTTTCCATTTTAGCCGAACACCTCCTTCATGTAGGAATCGCTGAGGCCCAGGTTGCTTTGAAGCTGCCGCTTTATCTCCTCCGGCCTCTTCTGTGCGAAGTCCTTCAGCTTGCTTATCTCGCTCTGGAAGCCCTCGTAGGTTCCCAGGTTTGTATTGGGCTGCTTCACTCCCATAAACGTATCCTTATTGAACTTTTCCCGCTCCCGCTTTATCTCCGGCTCCACATAGCCGTAAAGCTCTTCTATGAGCGCACTCACCCGCTCCGGGGCAAAGGCGGTGTTGAGAAGCTCCCCGAAGCGGCGGCAGAAGCTGTCCCTCCAGCCCCTGTTCTGGAGCATAGCGGCAAACAGCTTTGCAGAGCATACGTCGCTGGGCGTCTTGCCCATGCGGAAGGCCAGCGTCTCGTGGCCTGGGCTCTGGAAGCCCCAGCAGAAGTCGTAGAATATGAACTTCCACTTGCCGCCCTTGAGGCGGTAATACTGGAAATTGTAGGTGTCCGTGTTGCCGTTGTATATCTCGGCTATCATGTAATCCCGGAAGCTGTCCACGTCCATGCGCTCCGCGACGTAGTTGTAGGCATCGCTTGCGGAAAGGTCGTGGCTGGTGGCGTATTCGTAAAGGCTCACCCAGTCCGAATTATCGCCGTAGCTGCGCTGCTTGAAGCCCTTGCCTATGGCCAAGTCCACGTTGTTTTCCGTGTTCTCATGCTGCGCCACAAAAAAGCGGTTGCGCTTTTCCTTCATGAAGTACACCCCCCAGTATTCGCCGTTGAGGTAAAGCACCGTAGGGCGGTAGGCCTGATAGAGTATATTTATGTCAGTTCCCTCTAAAAGCCCGCTGGCCAGCTCGTCCCTTATCTTGCTGCGGTTCTGATCCTGAGCGCCGGCCCGCAGCACCACCGCCTTGTATTCCGTATAGGGGCGGTTCTCGAAAAAGGGGTACTCCATGGAGCCCTTGCCGTATTCCTTGCGGGCTATTACGTTAAAGCCCTTCTGAGCCCTGCCGCGGCCAAAGCTGCCCGCTATCCTTATGCCCACGTTCTGGGTAAAGACCTGCTTCCCGTTATCGTCAAAGAGCGAAAACGCCGCGGGCTTTTCCCATATGGTATCCACCTGCTCCTCGGTGGCGAACTTCGCCTGATAGTAGGTGGCGGATTGCAGGGTGTCCGCGTAGGAGGCGGCGTCCGGGTCAAACTGGTCGCCGGTGGCGTATATGCCGGTCTTGCTGTTCCAGAGATTGTCCGGGTCTGTTACCAGCGTCACCACCGGCAGGGCATGGTTCACGCCGTCGCTCCTGAAAAGATAGGTTGCGGTAGCCACGTCCCCCGAGAGATACCCGTCCCTGAAGGCTGCGGCCCGTATGACGGAGTTTTTGCTGATGGAAAGCTCGCCGCTGTACACCTCTGAGCTTGCGTTTGGAGTGGTACAGTCGGTGGTGTAGCGTATTGTCTCCCCCTCCCCCGCGGTAATGGCCACGGTGACGGCATTATCGTATATTCCGGGAGTGACGCTGAAGGCCGGGAGCTGGGTTATGCCCTCATAGCCCTTGCCGTTCTGGGCGCCGGGGGTAGGCTCCGCATAGTAAAAGCGGTTGTCCGAGCCGTCCCTGCCGTAGCTCTGGCCGGACTTCATACGCCCGGCGGAGAGCTTGTCTATGAGCTTTCCGTTGGGGTCGAAAAAAAACAGCGCCTCGCCTGTGGAGCTTATGCAGAAATTAAGCTTGAGATTTTTTTTTTGAGCCTTGTCAGCGCTGCCCGTAGCGTAAAGCAGCAGGTATTCGCCCGGCTCTATGGATATATCCGGAAATACCCACTTTGCGGGGTTCTTAGGGTTGTTGGACAGGCCGTAGCCCGCAAGGCTCACGGCGCTGCCGGTGGAGTTGTGTAGCTCCACCCAGTCGGAGGCCACGCTGCCCGTGGAGCCGCCGAACTCGCTTATGTACACCCCCCCAAGGGGCAGCCTGTTGGCGGCGTCGAATGCGGAGTAGCCTGCGCCGGTGTTTGGGTAGCCGGGGCTGGGCTGGGAATTGGACTGGAACTCGCCGGCGCCGTCGGGTATGCGCGCCATGGAAACGTCAGTCTCCTGGTTCTTGAAGGAATAGCTGTCGATTATCCTTCCGGCCCTGTTGGCAATCACCACGTCCTCCCCATAGGAGCGAAGGCCGAAGGGCGCGTGCAGCTCCCCGTTCTGCATTCCCTCGTTGCCGGAGCAGAACACCACAAGGTAGCCCCTGGCGGCTATGGTGGTCCCATCCGGGAACCTGTACTTCATGGGTTGGGACAGGTTATCCGATATGCCGAAGCCGGATATGTCCATGTCCGTATCCGTTGAATTGTATAGCTCTATCCAGTCGGAATAGCTGCCGAAGCTGTCGCAGATAGTGGTAGCGTTGCTGGCCATGAACTCGTTGATATAGAGGCCCATGTCCTCGGTCTCCTTCAGGCTCGCCTCGTATTCCGCCATGCCCGCCTCGGTCTTCGGATAGCCGGGGCAGGGCTTTGCCTGTATCCATGTATCCCCCTCCCGGCGCAGCACCATGCCGGAATCCACCGAGTTGAGCACAGCCGTATCAAGGGGCCTTCCCGAAGCGTCGAACAGCACCGCCTCCTCACCCGCGCTGAGCTTGAAGGGGGCATGCATGCCGTCCTCCGCCTCGCCGCCGCACCAGACCACCACATAAGCGTCGGGCTCCAGCACCGTACCTGCGGGGAACACATACTTTGCGCCCTCCAGCAGGCTGTCGGACAGGCCGTAGCCGGATATGTCCGCCTTTTCCGTTGAGCCGTTGTGCAGCTCTATATAGTCGGGGTAGCCGCCCAGGTTATCCGGCACGGAGCCTTTGTTGGATATCATTATCTCGCTCAGCGCAACGGCGTCCGCCGGGGCCCTTGAGCTGCCTTCCTTCAGGTTTATCAAAAATACGGCCAATATGACGATAAGCGCGGCGCTTATCAGTATCGACCCGAGCCGTCTCTTTCTCAATTCGTTTTCCTCTTTTTATATATATCGGCATATAGCCATGGTTATTGTATCATAAAAGAGCGGATAATGCTATGAAGTAATGGTGAATAAAAAAGCGGGGATGCGATAGACAAATTTCTACATGAGCGTTATAATATCTACAAGTATAATACATAGGGCAATCGGCGGTCAGCACACCATCCGAAAGGAGGTGTGTAATATGATGAAATTCCTGATGATGCTTTTCGCATTACTGCGTGAGTTCAAATCGGTGACAATCACCATAAAAAAATAACCGCCCTGCTGCAACAAGGCGGTAGTTCCCATTAGGGAATAGATGCTTCAATGTGGCTGACCGTTTCGGTCTTACCCTATAAGTATTATACCCGTATCGCCTGCGTATGTCAATGCGTGGGCGATATTTTTATGTTTACCCCTCCGGCTGTATGGCCGGTATATACTCCAGCGTGGCCGCGATGACCTTTTCCGCCTTTTCCTCATGGAGCAGGTGGCCTGCGTTGCGCATGGTGGCAAAGCCGGCGTAGGGCATCGCCGTGTGGTACAGCTCGGAGTCGTCCCCCTGACGCCACTTGTCCTCGCTGCCCTGAAGCATCAGCACGGGGGCCTCAAGGGAGCGGAGCCTGGATACCACGCTCTCATCGTCAAAATTGTGGAAGGAGGCCCGCAGCGCCCAGCGGGACTCACGGTCGGATATGGTCTTGTAGTATTCGCCCACTACCTCGGGGCTCATCATCTGGGCAAGGTCGAAATAGCACTCGGAAAGCACCTTTTCCACCGTGCGCATGCCGTAGAGCATGGAGGCCACGCCGCCCAGTATGCTGCTGTCCATGAGCTTTATGGCCAGCGGCATCTCGGGGGAAATGCCGCCGGGAGCTATGAGCATCATCTTGCCTACCCGCTCCGGGTTGTCCAGCGCAAAGCGCAGGGCGTAGGCGGAACCCATGGAAAATGCCATTATGTGGGCGGACTGCACGCCTATTGCGTCCATGAACAGGCCCAGCGTCATGGCCTGCTCCTCAACGGTATAGTTGAAGTTCTCAGGCCTTGAGGAATAGCCGTGACCCAGCAGGTCTATGGCTATCACCCGGTAATTAAGGCTGAGGCGGGAAAACATGTTGCGCCAGGTATAGAAGGACTGGCCTACGCTGTGTACGAGTATCAGCGGCTCCCCGTTGCCCTCTTCGATGTAGTGTATCCGAGCGCGCTCTGTCCGGGGGCCTTCAGGCTCCGGCTCCTGATATTCTTCTTCCTCTGCCTCTACGGGCTGGGAAGTACGGGATGCCTTGGGAGCATCGTCAAACATGGCGGCTACGCGGCGGGCTTCCTGAGCGGCTGCCTTACGGCGTGCCAGGGCCTTGGCGGCCTCATCCTCTTCCTCGTCAAGCTCGTCGTCCAGCTCGTCGTCAAGATCGTCGGCGCGCCTCCTGCCGAACAGGCCTCCCCTGCGGGACTTTCTGCGCTCCTCCTCTTCCTCCGCGTCCAGCTCCGCCTCGATCTCGCTGTCTATATCGTCATAATCGTCGTCATCGCCGTCATAATCCGCCCTTTTGCGAATAAAGGAAGCCTTTTTTTCCTTCTTATCCTTCTTGTCCGGCTTCTTTCTGGCCTTCCTTGGGGGCTCCTCGTCTTCGGGCTGGGCTATGGGCAGCTCGATCTCCGCAAATTTGCCTACGTATTCGGTGTTTACGAATTTTTTAACTTCCAGCGAAATAGCCACTTATATCCTCCGTTCAGGGTCAGGGTTGCCGTATGTGCATACGCACCCTTATAATTTTCATACCTAATCAACCTATTTTACATTTTTCCCATGGGTATTGCAAGTGTATATAGGGCAAAAGGGCAAAACTGTCACGAATTGTTTACCAAATCCCGGCTGAGCCGAAGCAGCACGGTTTTATTGTTGTCCTCCGGGCGTTTTGCGCAGTGCCTGAGCAGCCCCGCCTTTATGTACCCTATCCTGGGAGAAGGGGGTATGCCAAGGTATCCGGCTATGTCCGCCCCTGTGACGGCAAGCTGCCGCTCTTCAAAGGGCGCCCCCGCCGCTATCATGCTTTCCAGTATGCGCTCCCACCTGTCCGCGGACTCCACCGGCCCCTCTATCCTTCCGCTGCCGTGAACGTCCGCCCGGCGGAGAGCTATGAGCTGGCGCGAGCGCTCTATACCCATCTCCTGAAGCCATAGCCGTATGGTATTCTCCTTTGCCTCGGTACGAAGGTCAAACATGTGGTTGCGTATAAGCGCCGTAACGTCCCGTATGACGGCGGAGGGGTATCTCAGCCTTTCCAGTATTCCCCGGGCAATATCCGCGCCCAGCCTGTCGTGGGTGTACATGCAGCCCGTGGCCTCCAGCGCCGCCGGCTTGCCCACATCGTGGAGCAGAGCGGCAAGGCGCAGGGTAAGCTCCGGCTCTATGCAGTCCACCGCGTGAAAGCAGTGGTGAAGCACGTCGTACTTGTGGTACTGGGGCTTCTGGGCCACTCCCCGGCCCTTGGCCAGCTCGGGCAATATCACGTCCAGGGCCTCCAGATTGTCCAGCAGCTCAAGCCCCCTGTACGGCCCCCCGGGAATGCCGTATTTCGCGTCGGAGAGCAGTATCCTGTCCAGCTCCTCCCGTATGCGCTCCGGGGATATGTCCGCAAGCCCCGCCGCGCAGGCCCTTGCGGCCTCCAATGTGCCCCGCTCCACCTCAAAGCCCAGCTCCGAGGCAAAGCGCGCCATGCGCATTATGCGAAGGGCGTCGTCTCCCATTATGACGGCGGGATCCTTTGAGGTAGCTCTGAGCAGCCTGTTTTTAAGGTCCTGCATGCCGCCGGTAGGGTCGGTGATCCTGCCTGTCAGTATGTTTTTATATATGGCGTTCACAGTAAAGTCCCGGCGGAAGGCGTCCTCGTTTATGTCCCCGGAGTAGCTTACCGCCTGGGGCCGGTGCCCGCCGCCTGTTGGGTATGTATCCCGCCTGAAGGTGGTGTGCTGGAATACCCCGCCCATATAGTGCAGCTCCACCATTCCGAAGGCCGCGCCTATGTCCAGATACTTTATGCCCTTATCCCGGCACATGGCCATTACCTCCCCCGGCGTCATGGAGGAGGTAACGTCGTTATCCGTGACCGGCAGGCCCAGAAGCGGGTTGCGCACCATGCCCCCTACTCCGTAGAGGGTATGTCCCGCGGCGGCGAAAAGCTGTGCGAGGCGTATAAGCGGCATATACCATGTTCCTTTACAGACATATAAAGGGGACAGCTTGCCGTCCCCTCTTTTTTATTACTCCCCGTCAGGCTCCACGTGGGGAACTATGGCAACGGAGGCCACCCTGTCCTCGGTGCGCATAAGGCGCACTCCCTGGGTATTGCGGGATATCTCGGATATCTGCTCCACGGGCAGCCTTATTATGGTGCCTTCGGAGCTTATTATCATTACGTCCTCCTCTATATCGGAGGCTCCTACCGCCTTCATGCAGACCAGATCGCCGGTCTTTTCGGTGAGGGCCATGGCTATTATGCCCTTGCCGCCCCGGGTCTGGGTGCGGTAGTCCTCCTCAGGCGTTCGCTTGCCCATGCCGTTTTCGGATATGGAGAGTATGGAGGCGCCGGGGCGAACCTTCTCGGCCCCCACCACGCTGTCGTTTTCCTCCAGCGTTATGGCCTTTACGCCGGTGGCGCTTCTGCCCATGGGGCGCACGTCCTCCTCGCTGAAGCGTATGCTCTTGCCCTTTTTGGTGCCCACTATTATCTCGTCGCTGCCGTCCGTCATTATGGCGGCTATCAGCTCGTCCCCGTCCCTGAGGTTCTGGGCGATCATTCCGCCCTTTCGGATATTGTCGAACTCCTCTATGGGTGTCTTCTTGATTATGCCCGCCTTGGTGATGAGGTTCAGGTATTTTCCCTCCTCCCACAGTGGGAACAGCGTGGTCACCTTCTCCCCCTCTTTAAGGTTCAGCAGGTTGACTATGGCGGTGCCCTTGGCGGTGCGGCCCGCCTCGGGTATCCGGTAGCACTTCATGCGGAACACCCGGCCCATGTTAGTGAAGAACATTATCTCGTCGTGGGTGTTGCAGCCGAACAGGTGCTCAACGAAATCCTCCTCCCGGGTGGTCTGGCCGGTTATGCCCCTGCCGCCCCGGTTCTGGGCCTTATAGGTATCCATGCTGGTGCGCTTTGCGAAGCCGAAGTGGGTAAGGGTTACCGTCATCTCCTCGGGCTGTATTATGTCGTCCAGCTCTATATCCTCTGTTATCTGGGCTATCTCGGTCCTTCTGGGGTCGGCGTATTTGCGGCGGACCTCCAGTATCTCCTCCCGAATTATGCCCAGCAGCTTGTTTTCGTCCGCAAGGACGCTTTCGTAATAGGCGATGGTCTCCACAAGGCCGTCCCTCTCCGCCTGTATCTTGTCGTGCTCCAGCCCTGTAAGGCGGCCTAAGCGCATATCCAGTATGGCCTGGCTCTGCTTATCCGTCAATCCGAAGCGGACGTTCAGCCGTTCCTTGGCCTCGCTCTGGGTCTTGGAGGTCTTGATTATATCCACGACCTCGTCTATATTGGCCATGGCTATGAGCAGGCCCTCCAATATATGAAGCCGCTCTTTGGCCTTTTCCAGATCGTGCTTTGTGCGGCGGGTCACCACTTCCTCCTGGAACCTGAGGTAGTGGTACAGCATCTCCTTTATGTTGAGCACCTTTGGCTCCCCATCCACAAGAGCCAGCATTATCACGCCGAAGGTATCCTGAAGCTGGGTGTGCTTATAGAGCTGATTTAAAACGACGTTGGCGTTCACGTCCTTTTTTATCTCTATTACCACCTTCATGCCGTTGCGGTTGCTCTCGTCCCGAAGGGCGGTTATGCCCTCCACCCGCTTTTCATGCACCAGCTCCGCTATCTTTTCCACCAATCGGGCCTTGTTCACCTGATAGGGCAGCTCCGTTACCACTATGCGGCTCTTGCCGTTGGCCATTGGCTCTATCTCGGTCTTTGCCCGTACCAGTATCTTGCCCCTGCCCGTCCTGTATGCCTGCCTTATGCCCGCGGTTCCCATTATGGTGGCTCCCGTTGGGAAATCCGGCCCCGGCAGGTATGCCATAAGCTCCTCGATGGATATGTCCCTGTTGTCTATGAGGGCCACGTATGCGTCTATGACCTCCCCGAGGTTATGGGGCGGCACGTTTGTGGCCATGCCTACTGCTATGCCGTTGCTGCCGTTTACCAGTAAATTTGGGAAGCGGCTGGGCAGCACCGTGGGCTGCACCAGAGTCTCGTCGAAGTTGGGCATGAAGTCCACGGTATTTTTGTCTATATCCGCAAGCATCTCAAGGCTCATCTTTGAAAGGCGGGCCTCGGTGTAGCGCATCGCCGCCGCGCCGTCCCCGTCCACGCTGCCGAAGTTGCCCTGGCCCTCCACCAGCAGGTAGCGGGTGTTGAAGTCCTGTGCAAGGCGCACCATGGCGTCGTAGACCGAGCTGTCGCCGTGGGGGTGGTATTTACCCAGCACGTCGCCCACTATGCGGGCGGACTTATGGAAGGGCTTATCCGGGGTGAAGCCCTGCTCTCCCATAGAGTACAGTATGCGCCGGTGCACCGGCTTGAGGCCGTCCCGCACATCGGGCAGGGCGCGGTTTATTATTACCGCCATGGCGTAGGAAATGAAGGATTTCTTCATCTCCTGCTCTATATCAAGCGGCGTTATGCGGGGGTTGTTGGTGATGTCGTCCATTTATTGCTCCTTTATACGTCCAGATCCACTACCAGCTTGCTGTTCTGCTCTATGAACTCCTTGCGGGGCTCTACCTTGTCGCCCATTAAGGTGGAGAATATCTCGTCCGCACGTATGGCGTCCTCAAGGTGTACCCGGTACATCATGCGGTTGTCCGGGTCCATGGTGGTCTCCCACAGCTGATCCGGGTTCATCTCGCCAAGGCCCTTATAGCGGTTGATAAGCGGCTTGGGGTCCCGGCCTATCTCGTTGAGTATCCTTCCCAGCTGCTCGTCGTCATAGGCATACCATATGTTCTTGCCCCTTGTAATTCTATAAAGGGGCGGCTGGGCGGCGTAAATGTGGCCGTGCTCTATCAGAGGCCGCATGTGCCTGTAGAAGAAGGTCAAAAGCAGTATGCGTATATGCGCGCCGTCCACGTCCGCATCCGTCATGCAGACTATCTTGTGGTAGCGGAGCTTGCTCTCGTCAAACTCGGTGTCTATGCCTGTGCCGAAGGCGGTTATCATGGAGCGTATCTCGTTGTTGGCAAGCATTTTATCCAAGCGGGTCTTTTCCACGTTGAGTATCTTGCCGCGAAGGGGCAGTATTGCCTGAAACTCCGGATTGCGGCCCATCTTGGCGGAGCCGCCTGCGGAGTCGCCCTCCACTAAGAATATCTCGCACTTTTCCGGCTCGTTGCTGTTGCAGTCCGCAAGCTTGCCGGGGAGGGATATGTTCTCCAGGCCGGTCTTTTTTCTGGTAAGGTCCCTGGCCCTTCTTGCGGCCTCCCTCGCCCTGGATGCGGTTATGCACTTATCTATTATCAGCCTTGCGGTCTGGGGGTGCTCCTCAAGGTAAAAACCCATGCCGTTGCCAACCACGTTGTCCACAAGGGACTTCACATAGGAATTGCCCAGCTTTGTCTTTGTCTGGCCCTCGAACTGGGGCTCCACCAGCTTTACGCTGACTATGGCGGTAAGGCCTTCCCGGACGTCGTCGCCGGAGAGGTTCGCTTCGTTGTCCTTGAGCAGCTTATACTTGCGGGCGTAGTCGTTTATGCTGCGGGCAAGGGCGCTGCGGAAGCCCTGAAGGTGGGTGCCGCCCTCTGCGGTGTTTATGTTGTTGGCAAAGGTAAACACGCTCTCGTTGTAGTCGGTGTTGTACTGCATGGCCACCTCCACGGAGGCCACCTGCTGCTTGGCGGGATCGTCCTTACTGCCCTCGAAGTACATAACGTCCTCATGGAGCACGTCCTTGCTCTTGTTCAGGTGCTCCACGAAGGAGATTATGCCGCCCTCATAGCAGTATTTTTTGCTCTGTACGGGGTCTGTGCGCTGGTCAGTCACCGTAATGGCAACGCCCTTGTTCAAAAACGCAAGCTCCCTCATGCGCCCCCGCAGGGTATCGTAGTTGTAATCAAGGGTGTCGAATATCTGGTCGTTGGCGAGGAAGGTTATGGTAGTGCCGGAGCCCGTGTCATCGCCGTATGTGCCCACCTGCTCTACTCCCGTCACCGGGTCGCCGTTTACGTATTCCTGGCGGTATATTATGCCGTCCCGCCGCACCTCGGCGGTGAGCCTGCTTGAAAGGGCGTTTACCACGGAAAGGCCCACGCCGTGCAGTCCGCCGGATACCTTATAGCCGCTGCCGCCGAACTTGCCCCCCGCGTGCAGCACGGTAAGTGCCACCTCCAGCGCGGACTTGTGCATCTTCTCATGGTAGCCCACGGGTATGCCGCGGCCGTTATCCCGGACGGATACGGAATTGTCGGGGTGTATTGTTACCTCTATATGGGTGCAGTAGCCGCCCATCGCCTCGTCTATGGCGTTATCCACCAGCTCTTTGACCAGATGGTGCAGTCCCCGCACGTCCGTAGAGCCTATATACATGCCGGGGCGGCGCTTTACCGCCTCCAGCCCCTCAAGGACCTGTATTTCGTTTGCGTTGTAGTTTGTGTGGTTGTTCTGTTCCATGGTTTATGCCCTTCTGTAAATTATCTCTTAGCTATTGTAGCTGCCCCTACCGCCGAGGCGTATACCCTTATTCCCTCGGGGACGGCGGTGATTATGTATGTGTCCCGCTCGCCGCCGGATACGTCGTCCACGCGGCCGGAGCCTATGGCGGTCTCCATGAAGCGGCGGTTGTCGTATGAATGCATTACTGTTTCACGGGGCAATATAAGGAGTATTTCCTCATCGTCCACTACCTTATCCCCGCCTATATGCAGATACATCTGTCCCTCCATTTCGCAGAAGTGGCTAAAGACCACTTCTGCGAGTTTTCTCGGATTTTGCCTCTCGCATTCGCTCCCGGGCGGCAAAACCCGCAGAGAACGAAAACCTCCGGTTTTCATCCGTTTTGACGCACATGTCGTCAAAGCCGGAATTACTTTAAGGGGCTGCGGTCCCTTAACAACCCCGGGGCTTTTTGACAAACTGTCTCCGTATCATTCCGGGCGCATCTCGCCGCCCTTGCAGCGGAACACCTTCATATTTCCCAGGCCCGCCCGCTTTAAGCCCTCAAGGCTGGTGCAGGTCAGAAAGCACTGGCAGTCCTTCATGCTTTCCATCAAAAGCTGCTGCCGGCCCTCGTCCAGCTCAGAGAGCACGTCGTCCAGTATGAGCACCGGGGCTTCCTCCTTTATCTCCCTTATAAAGGCCAGCTCCGAAAGCTTAAGTGACAGCGCCGCGGTGCGCTTCTGGCCCTGGGAGCCGAAGGTGCGCACGTCTATGCCGGACAGGGCTATGCCTATATCGTCCCGGTGGGGGCCTGCGGTGGTAAAGCCCCGGCGGAGATCCTCCGCCCTGCTCCTGTCCAGCGCCTTGAGCATGGCGCCGTAAATGCCCTCCGGGTCCTCCGGGTCTATGTCCGGCTCGTACACTATCTCCAGCCTCTCCCTGCCCCCCGTGATGCTTTTATGCAGGTCGTAGGCTATTGTGGAAAGGCCGTCTATAAATTCGCACCTGTCCATTACGATTTCCTCGCCCAGCGCCGAGAGCTGCTCGTCCCAGGTCTCCAGCATGCCGGGGCCTATCCTGTCAGGCTCCTTTAAAAGGGCGTTCCGCTGCTTCAGCGCCGAGTTGTACCTTTGCAGGCTGTAATAATAGGCGGGGTGGGTCTGGGAAAGCTCCATATCCATGAAGCGCCGCCGCTCCGCCGGGCCTTCTTTTACTATGGAAAGGTCCTCCGGGGCGAACATCACAACATTCAGCAGCCCCATTAGCTCCCCTGAGCGGGAGGCCATCTGCCGGTCTATGAATATCTTTTTGCGCTCCCCGTCCCGAAGCTTTATCTCTATAAGATGGGAGCCCGTATTGTTGGTAAGCTCCGCCCCCACATATCCGCCGGCGCAGCCCCGCATAATAAGCTCGGCGTCCCGGGAGGTCCTGTGGGACCTTCCGAAGGCGCAAAGAAAAACCGCCTCGACACTGTTGGTCTTCCCCTCTGCGTTGTCTCCCACTATGGCGTTTATGCCGGGGCCGGGCCGCAGATCGAGTGCAGCATAGCTGCGGTACTGGTTTAAGCGCAAGCGGTTAATTTCCATCTGTTTTGCACGCCAATACAAAATTTTAAGAATTTCGAAAAAGTGGCTAAAGACCACTTTTTCGAGTTTTTTTCGGGCTTTGCCTATCACTTTCGTTCTCGGGCGGCAAAACCCGCAAAGTACAAAAACCTATGGGTTTTTATCCGTTTTGACGTACACGCCGTCAAAGCCGGAATAAATTAAGGGGCTACGGCCCCTTAACAACCCTGAGATTTTTCGACAGACTGATTTTAACATAAAATTGGGGATTTTTCAATGGCTTTTATTATAATAAGAAGAAAGCATTGCAGAAATGTATAAATATGCGTAAAATGCATATTGCCGCGCCTCACAAAAATATTTGCGCCGCCGTTGAAATATAGTATAATAAATATAATATAAACGATATCATCCATTCCAGGGAGGGACGCATATGCGCTTTACAGTTGATACGGCTGAGCTCAACGCCGCCGTGGCTACGGTCTCAAAGGCGCTGGGAGTAAGGTCCTCGGTAGGCATACTCGAGGGCATATATGCCGAAGCCATAGGCGATACGCTGCTGCTAAGGTGTACAGACCTTTCGCTCCAGATAGAAGCTACGCTTAACGTAGATATCCAAAAGCAGGGAGCCTGTGTGCTGCCCGGGCGGCTGTTTTCGGAGCTTGTCCGCAGGCTGCCCGCAGAGGAGACCCTGCTTTCCGCTGATAAGAACACGCTGCTCATAGAGAGCGGCCGAGCCACCACCACCATGCAGGTGGAAAACGCCAAGGATTACATCTCCATGCCCGACGTCAACCGGGAGTTCTCTATCGCCATATCCAAGGCGGCTTTAAAGAACATGATACGCCAGTGCATATTCGCAACGGCACAGGACGATTCCAAGCCCATACTCCGCGGAGTGCTCATAGAGCTTGCCGACGGCAAGATGAGCATGGTAGCTCTGGACGGATACCGTCTGGCCATGCGCACCGAAGCCGTAACGGTATCCGGCGCCGCCAAAAACGCGGTCATTCCCGCCCGGGGCCTGCTGGAGATAAGCCGCATACTGGACGACAGCGACGAGATGATCAACATGGTATTCTCTGCCACCCACGTCATGATAGACATGGGCCATACCCGCATAATCACCCGCCTTATGGACGGCGAGTTCATACGCTACCGCCAGATACTGCCGGACAGCCACACCACCCATGTGCGGGTGAACCGCACGGAGCTGCTGGACAGCATAGAGCGTGTATCCCTCATGGCGCGGGAGAGCAAGAAGAACCACGTAAAGTTCTCCTTTGAGGACGGTCAGGTGACCATCACCGCCAACAGCGAGATAGGCGCCAGCAAGGAAATAGTCAATATAGACCGCATGGGCAGCGACATAGACATTGCCTTCAACGCCAAGTACTTCAGCGACGTGCTGAAGGTGCTGGACGACGAATACGTCTGCCTGGATATGAACACCAACATAAGCCCCTGCGTGGTAAAGCCCGAAACCGGCGACGAATATTACTACCTCATACTCCCCGTAAGGCTGTTTTCGGGAAATTAAGACGTTTTCCTTCTTTACTTCTTCTTTCTCTTTTCTTTTCGTTGAAAAGAAAAGGAGAAAGAAGCAAAGAGAAAAGAAAAGCCAACCTTAAATAAATAAAATAAAGGAACGGCTGAACCGTTCCTTTCAGTCTGTCAAAAAACCCCAGGGTTGATAAGGGGCCGCAGCCCCTTATGTTTAATCCGGCTCTGACGACATGTGCGTCAGAACGGATGAAAACCCAGAGGTTTTCGTACTTTGCGGATTTTGCCGCCCGGGAGCGAATGCGAGAGGCAAAACCCGTAAAACTCAAAAAAGTGGCATTCAGCCACTTTTTTGACACTCTGAAAGGAACGGCTGAACCGTTCCTTTTGCTTTGTTTGCCTTATTCGTTAGTTATCCTTATGTGTATATCCACGCCGTTTTGAAGATCCTCCTGCTCCACCTCCACGTTCATGCCGGATTCCCGCAGCACGGCGATAGCCGAATTGACGGTGTTCATAAACAGCCGGTAGTCCCGCACCTGGCGTATTATGGCAGGGCGGGGGGCCGCGCCGGGGCGCTTTTCGTCGTACATCTTATCCAGTGTCTTCTCCACCAGCCGCTCAGTGTCCTTGACGGAGAGGTTCTTTTCCGCCGTGCGCTTTATGACGGCCAGCTGTACCTCCTCGTCCTTTAGCTTGAGCACCGCCCGGGCATGGCGCTCTGAAAGGCCGTTCTCACGAATGGCGGACACCACATCGGGCGAGAGCCGCAAAAGCCGCAGCTTGTTTGCTATGGAGGACTGGCTCCTGCCAAGTCGTTTTGCAAGCTCCTCCTGGGTGAGGTTGTAGTTGTTGAGCAGGGCGTAGTAGCACTGTGCCTCCTCCATGTAGTGCAGGTCCTCCCTCTGAAGGTTTTCTATGAGTGCCACCATGGCGGAGGATTCCTCCTGCATTGAGTCCTCTACTATGCAGGTGACTGTCTCCATTCCCAGAGACTTGCAGGCGCGCAGGCGGCGTTCGCCGGCTACCAGCTCATATCCGGAGCCGCTCCTTCTCACCACCAGCGGCTGTATGAGGCCTACCTGGCTTATGCTCTGGGCAAGCTCGGCTATAGTATCGTCATCGAATGTGACCCTGGGCTGGTTGGGGTTTGGCACTATCTTTTCAACGGGTATCTCCAGCAGCCTGCGCTGGCTTTCTGTAGTCCGGGGACGAAGGGTAAATTCAAAGGACATCTTTATTTCTCCTATTTCCTGTTTTTCGATATATCGAAAAGCCACGGGGTTATTAAGGGGCCGCAGCCCCTTAATTTTATTCCGGCTTTGACGGCGTGTACGTCAAAACGGATGAAAACCGGAGGTTTTC
>ENA-ORSL01000745-ORSL01000745.1-human-gut-metagenome-genome-assembly--contig:-NODE-745-length-31402-cov-12.965419_pt1 | contig 31402 bp, 28 predicted proteins | sample MGYA00242190_ERZ509157 | MGnify/ENA primary metagenome ERZ509157 (study PRJEB26280, sample SAMEA2338664) | human gut metagenome | biome: human gut; feature: human-associated habitat; material: faeces...
CCCTGTCATCAGGATCCATAAGTTCTAATTCATCAACATCAAGTCCTGCTGCCATAGCATCAATCTCAAAGTCCTCCTTTGTGTCATCATCGAAGTCTCCGGAACTTCCAAATAATGCTTCATGTTCTTCCCTGCTGGTGCAAAGCATTTTTCCTGCAAACATCATTTCCGCACCATCTATTTTGCCATCGCCATTTAAATCCATCCAATTTTTCATTGCTATATCTCCTCATTTTTATTATTCTTCTTAAGCTTTGCTAATTGTGGTGATGTCAACCATTTTTCCATGGCAGGCTCACCTTCCAAAGATAATCCTTCACAATAATCCACTAACATTCTTATTGATTCAAAATTTAATTTCATTATTTCTTCTGTAGTATTTGTATAAGATACTATTTGCTCAACACAACGTTCCAGTTCCTTAACATTTCGTTTCAATTCTTCCTTTACAATATATGTCATACTTTTATTTCTCCATTCATTTATGCGGTTATTTGTTTTTTTCTGATTACCTTTTCTGATTATATAGTACTACTTATGCTGTCCTATAATCATCCCTTGTATATCGAATCTTTGTTCTTTTGCCTGCTTATTCATCATCTTCTTCAAGTTACTGTTCTATTTTCTCTTCTCTGTAATCAATAATATCTGCTATCATAAGTACTATCTCTGACACTGCTACTAATATTAATCCAGTCTTTGCCCGTGTCTTTCCGACATGATCGTCTGTTTTCTTTGCCTCATCTGCACTTTTTCCAAGCAGACTTATCAATCCTATATTTGCCAGTCGCTGTAAATTCCTATTTATAGATTTATTTTCTCTATGAATTTCTCTTAATATTTTCTTATTTGTCATGGTAATTATCCTCCTTATTTTCAACCAACCATATCTTCTACTATATGCATATTCTCTTCCTGCCCGTTATCTGCAGGCTGCATTTTTGTCACTTCTCTATGTTCTGTGACTTCCATTATATCTTCAATTTCTGCCAGATTATCTTCACACGTATCAGCCAGGGATTCACAGTCAATATAATCTGTTAATGCATACAGGCAGTTAAGTTCTTTCGTTTTTGCTTTCTTCTCAAGTCTCAACTCTTTAAGTCTCTTAAATACCTTATATCCCTGAGCTACATTGCAGTTAGCATCTTCTGTTTCCATAAGGATGTTTTCAATCTCAGTATCTATCTCTTTGATGTCAATCTGTAGATTTGTTATATACTGCCCGGCATTTCTATAAAACTCCGCCTGCTGCCTTGCAAATGAAACCCAGTCATTCTCTTTTCCATCAAACGGAGTGTAACTTCTTTCTTCGCCCATTATTTCTTCGCCATCCTTTTCATCAAATGTTGGTTCAATGCTGTATCTTTGCTTTGTATCTGTACCAATAGGAGCTGTTCTATGTATATCACATCTTTGCAATCGCCTGTCTTTGAGCACACAATTTTCAAACAACTCTTCGTATTTTCTAGGTTTATACTTTCTTGTTTCCAGACCTTTGATACTTTTTAATGCCTGCTTCGCTCTGGTGACATTGGCATTCGTCCCGAAACCGGTTTGAAAATACTCAATTCTCTGCAATTCATCCTTGATATCCCTTCTGTTTTCCCTGCATACTCTCAGCAACTCAACCAGATCAGCGGCTTCATTATCATCTGTTTCACATAATTCAATATAGTGAAGAATATCGCATATCTTCTGGTCTATATCTGAATGCTTTTTCGACAGCTCCTCCCTATAATCTTTCAAACCCTCTACAAGATATGTAAAATGGGTAAGATATTCTGCCCAGTCCATTTCCGACAGGTCATATGATGCAACATTTTTCTCTATTGGTTCTGTTACCTCATCATATGTTAGTTCTTTTATAGGTGAAATGTATTCATCATCATTATTTTCTCCCTGTTCTTCAGCGGGTAATGCACTAGAATTATCGTCTACTTCAATACTGCCTGATACTTCTATGCTCATATCTTCCTCTGTTTCTTCAATCGGAACCATACAATAAAATGATGCCTTCTTTCCTACACATATACGGCTGTTAGCCTGTGCAAATGTAAATACTGTTGCATCCTGTTCTCCTGCCACTGCTACCAACTGATCTGCTTTATCAGTTCTATAATAGTGACCACTATAATCCATTATGTAATATAAAGAATCCGTTCCCATAGGCACCTCCTATTCTAATGTTCCATCATTTCTGCATACTTCGTAATATTCACACATAATGCAGCATCCTCTACATTCCTTAACATGTAATACTGTTTTTCTAATCCAATACCATAACCTTGCCACTCTGCCACCTCTGTTACTTTTTACACTATTTTTATCAGAATCCTAAAAATGCAAGAATAATCATAAATATAATAAAACCTATTAACCATGTCCCACTTCCACTACTGCCAGAGCTACTATTTCCCGTGTTTTGTTTCATAGAGTCATTATAAATCTGATATTCAATATAATCATCTACCATATCTTTTTTTCCATCTTTATTCCAATTATTCTTATCTCTTATTGTAAACATCAAGGTGTACCATAAAAACACCTTGCGCACCGAATATACGTTCTTTTTACATGTGTTCTACTGCTTAGAGGGAGTGTTGCAGCCGCACCAACAGTACCTGCAGCCTGAAGCTTCTTTGGATTCAGAGTAAAAAAATACAGAGAAAACACTGTTGATTCAACTATGTTTTCTCTGTACTAACTCAAATATATAATTCTAAAGCAATTATCATGCTTATCTCTTATATTGTTTTATCAATCTGTCAATTTCAGTATTCATCATTTCAACCACATTTTGCGGTCCTGCAAGCGTTACTCCCTCACCAAGGCCTATAATCCACGCTAAAAACTGCCTGCTGACTGCAACCTCCACATTAACTACAAAGCGTTTATCATCCAATCTGATCATTGACACATCTTTTCCAAAGCGGTCTATCATTACACCAGCAAAAGAATTGTCGCACTCAATGCGCACCCACTCTTCTTTACCTCCATACATGCCAAACATTTTTCTGGCATATGCAGCCATATCAAATGATTTGAATGCCTGCCTTCCTTCTCTTCCTTTGCCATTTGACTTGATATAAAGCATTTTATCTACTCGAAAATGTTTAATTATTCCCTCATTACTGTCATACGCGATTAAGTAATAATTTTCATCATCCCAGGATAATGACCATGGGCTGACCTCGTAAAGTGCTCCATCATGGCGCAGTTCCATCTTCTTATCAACATTCCATTGAAAATACTGGAATGTTATCCTTGAATTTTCTGCTATTGCTGTATGTATCCTGTCAACATTGTAATAAATACTCTCATTCATCGTCTTTACACGACCAGCCACAAATACCTGCCTGTGTAGCTGTGATGCTTCGTACTTACTGGCAAGCCCTTCTATCTTTTTTATAAGTTCATTTGACTTCTTAGCTGTTATAAATTTTGCTGACTGCACAGAATCAACCAATAATTTTAATTCTGCAAGTTCAAACTGTCTGTTCCCTATATGATAGGAATATGTCCTGTCTTCCTGCGTTCCTATAACATCCAGACCATACACTCTTAAATTTTCAATGTCATTATATAAACTTTTGCGTTCCGCACTTATATCATACGCAGCGAGTGCATCAATGATCTCCGGCATGGTGATACTGTGCGTTTCATCAGTCCGTTCCAGCAGAATTTTCATAAGATATATAAGTTTCAATTTCTGATTTGATGATTTAGGCATATCACACCTCCAAACTTCCCAATAAAACTAAAAACTTCTCCTATATGATACCATAAATAAACATATAAGAGAAGTTCCTTCATTCTTGCAAGTCCTAATGTCGGTACACTTTAATATTTTATCTGCATGTGCTACTTTGCAGAGCAACATATCACAATTAAAACCAGTACAACAATAGCAATTATAAATAAAACAGGCTGGGTAAATAACCATAATACTGCGAATAACAATACAAAAAATCCTACAAACTTACCTATTGCAGCTATTCCTGAATAATCCCCATCACAAGCAGCAATAATTGAACCGACTACAAATATTAAAATAAACGCTAGTATATGCATAACTGCCACCTCCGTATAAGCTCATCTTTAGCTCATGTATCTGTTCCTTATGCTTTATTTATAGCGCTTTATACTGTCCAATAATCATCTCTTGCACATCGAATTAATGTTCTGTATTGCAACATATCCGCATCAAAAAAAGGACGCAGGATTTCTCCCACGTCCTATGTAAGTAATTTCAGTTGTGATTCACATAACGCCTATTAATAAACTCTATTATAATATCCTTAAACGCATGCACTATTTCAATAATCACATCATCACTTAACCCACTTCTGATATTTTCTTCATTTGCATATTTCTTTATTGTTTCAATTTTGTTTTCTGCCATTTTACCGACCTCCTGTTAAATTTTGTACAATCAGTATAACAATACCAACTAGATTCTTCTAAGAACGAATTTCGTGATTTTTATAATCAAAACTTATTTCATTATATATATCTTTGACAATTCTCAATTTTTTCTTATTCCACTTCTTATTAGAAACAAAAGCTTGGAAAGCATTATACTCTTCCATAACTGAAAGCCAATCTTGTTACACAGTATTCTCCAAAAACCAATGTTGTAGACTTTTACCGCCTATAGTAACACGTTCTAAAATTGTACAAATAATAATATTTGTCCCCATAAATTGCTTCTTTACAGCCTCATAATCTAGAGAATCAGATTTCACAATATATTTAATATATTTTCTTCTAGCAGTTAACATACGATTATTAGATGTTACTCTTCCAGGTACAACCCCATGGTGACTTAACAATAAATCAGAATACATTACTAAAGGCACACTAAATAAGGCAATCCAGTTTCTCATATTCTTAATATTTTGCCTTTTCATATAAGATAGCGCATCTGTTATTTCGTAATAAAAGTCAAAAGAGTATTTCCATTCCAGTGTAAAAAAAAGCCAAATAGTCGAATAAACTATTTTTATGTTCTTCATTGGTAAGTGTTTTTCCTGCTTCCATATCCATAATCTTTCTCCATTCTGTAAACGAGGCAACCTTAGCCGCCCCTGTAGCCTGATTGCTAATTATCGAAAAGGTGCTGCCTCTTTATCCTTGTCCTTATCCGGGTTTCCCCGATGCGTTGTGCTTAAACCACCTCCTTATATGGCATGAAAAAAGCACTCTAACCTGTTATTGGCTAAAGTGCTTGTAATCCTGTTATTAAATTATTTATGAGTCAGACAAACCTGAAGTTATTTTTTGCTCATATAAAATATATCAATGGCTTTACTTGCAAACTCCGCAGTGCCTGTACCACCAACATTGTCAATATTTTCCGTAAGTTCTCCTCCACCAGCATACATTCTTCCAAGACCACATAAAATCTTATCAGAACATGTATAAAAATGATTCGTAATGTAATCCTGAAGTTTCTTTACCTGCAACTGCACCTGCTCATCTGCCGGGTTCATTTCCTTCATTTGTCCAAATTCAACAAATAATTGCATAAACTCATTGGCGGCAGTAGCTTCGTCATCTTTAGTCCAGTTCTTTGTTTTCTCTTCAAACTCCTTGAACTCAGAGGTTTGTCCCCATTGTTCTTTTGCTCGTTTAGAATACTCATCAATCTTTCTTGTATCAAATACTTTAAAATCCATATATTTCACTCCTATAGGTGTCAAAATAATGACCGGTACCACAGTATTCCAGACACCAGGGGGTATCTATGGTGTTACGTCTTTTCATAACAATGGCTGCAAAATTTGAGGTTTGGGGTATGATTTTGATTACTTCATAACGATCATAATCTAATCCTGACCACAGATACCTCTTTAAGTTTTCATCAATCAAATGGTTTACTCCTTCCTTATAGGGTGCATCCGATTTTGAATGTCGCTCTATGACAGTCAATTACATAACTTTTTTATATACAATAAATTTTTCTCTTATAAGAAAAGTTGTATATAAGAGTGTCATCGACTGACACCACATATGAAATGGATGTTATGCTGCGAAAATGGATTTTAAACGAAGTCCTTTCACATACCTTCCAGATTTATCGCGTTTACACTCAAAACCGGCATGTTCAATTGCTACATAAAAGTCTGCTGTTCCCCTGATATATTCTCCTGTATTCATACAGTGACCGCGGTAAGAAGAATACAGCTCACCGGATTTTTCTTTATAGCTATCATCAATTTCACAGAATTCACATAAGAAATCATCTAGCCAGTCGTTTTCCTCCCTGTATGCTTTGATTGCATTCTGAACACATTCCGGTGGATTAATCTGGAAATTATTTTGATACACCATTTTGGCACCCTCGATAATCCATGTGAGAATTGCTCCTCCGGCATTTTCAAAAAGGTAATCAGCATAATTCTTAATATCAGATTTTCCCTCAATCTTTGCGTTGAAAGGAATGACAATCAGCCTGCGCCAAGTGCCTGGATCGGTGGCGCCTACCTTTGGAAGATGATTGGTATAAAGAACAGTAAGATGACTTGGTGTGAAACTAAGCGGATCTTTATATTTCTTTTCACCATAAATCTGGTCGGTAGAGCATAGCTGTTATCGTCTATAAATTGCATTGACACCATACTGTGTGTATTGACCTATCTTGTAATTCTCTGCAAACTCTCGATCAGCTTCCCATTTTGAAATAGCCACTTCCATCCTAGAATTAGAGCTTCGCTGACTGATAAAGAAATCTATGTAACTGATAATTTCACTCTTTGACATGATTTTATTATCTATAATGACCGCAAGAATTTTCTGTCTACCAGTAGCAGTCAATCCTTCAGTTTGCGACACATTATATCCATACTGCATAAGCAAAGATTCCTGTGCTAATTTCATGCCATTTATGTATCCACTCTTCATATAATTTTTTTCATCTGTAACACGACACAAAACCATGCCTTTTTTCTTCAAATTTTGGTATGTAGAATCCATAATGAAATATATCTTGCATTGAGAACAATAACCAGCAGAAATTTTTATTTGTTTCCTCTTTCCATTATCATCAATATTTATCATAGCAACCACATTATCAATTTTATGTTTGTTGTGCATACATTTAAAGACATTGGCTCGTACAACAAAATCTTTTAACCCTATTTCTGGTAATGATGGCTCACTTTTACTTGTAATCTCTTTCTTAGGCTCTTTTGCTACAATTTGATTTTCCTGTTTTCTCAAAATCTTTTCAGAATGTTTCTTCATGCGTTCCAAAAACTCATCGTGAAAAATGCAATCAGGATTTTGTAAAGAGCAACTTGATAAAAGCACCTGCTCACAAGAACATTTTTCTTTTTCATAATGTGAACACTGGCTTTTGAAACATCCAGCTATACACTTTATATTATGTTCGGTTGTATTATATCTCTTTGCAATTACTGAAATTGGTTCTGGCTTGAATTGCAACTTTTTGTTTCTTTCTTCTTTCAGCATATGTATGAACTTATGGTTATATGGACAATCCGCAAAAAATACTGTACATGGTCTATCTTGAAATCTACATGACATTAAATTATTTTTATTAAAGTGCTTACATCTATTTTGATAATAATCAGCATAATTCTCTATTTCTTGTCTCTTAATACCATACTCTTTTATCAAATCAGCTATATACTGATCTTTTGCATCAATAAGTGCATTATACCGCTTTTGTTCCTCAAGTTTTTTCTTCCTCTTTGCCTCTTTTTTATCTTCCTTATCCTTGCTTTTTGTTTTCAATACACCTTTTGAATATTCGGGTCTAGTTACCATTATAATGTGGTCTGCTTTAACATTCTTTGGGTGCGTTTTTTCAATATTCTCTACAACCAATTTTACATCATATTCTGCATATTTTAGCGGAACATGATTATATATCAACTTATTAGCTTTCTTATTTTTCCCAGTATTGCCATGATTGTAATGTAATTCAATTTTTCTACCAACATTATCAACAGCCGTATATATGGTATTACTTACCCTTACAGTCTTTTCCCATTTCATATAAGGTATCTGTTTAATAATATTTTCTTCAAAATCCCTACATTGTTTTTCTTCCAGTTCTCGCTTCTGCTTTTCTTGTAGTTCTCGTTTTCTTTTATCTGATGGAAATAAATCGAACTCAATATCATCAACATTATATTTATTTTCCAAATACTGAATCAGTATCTTCTCGTAATTATACTTTCTGAAAAATAGTATCTTTCCACTATTATATTCCTTAGTCAGTTCAATCTTTTTGTTATCCAGAAAGACCTGTGATACCTTACTTAATGGCTGACAGCTTCCATTCTCTATACACAAATCAAGAACACAATACTTATCATCTATATCTGTAAGAAGTTCTTTCATAATCACTTCTTTTACCTGTTCTACTATCTGAGCTGTATTCATAAGCATCCCCTTTATATTACACAAGTTACCTACTCATAAACAAAAAGAATCCAACAACAATAAGTATCAACGCTCCAAGCAATTCATTAAATGCACCAATAATACTACATACAACAACTGCAATCAAAAATATCGCTGTACCATTACCACCGCCACCAGCCGAACCGCCACTGTGCCTACTATTATTATTGTCATCCCAACTATAGCCTTCACCACAACCACATCTTCCTTGCTTGCCATCATGCGGAAAGTGATTACCTCCATCATACATAAGCATACCCCCATTACTAAATGCTCAAGTTGCTTCTATTAGAGAAATTATACCATACATCATGCAAAAAAGGTAAAAAAATAGGACATATCAGATAAATCAATATCCAATATACCCTAATTTAAACTCTCATATTGACTATAAGGACGCACCTCATATTTAATCAATGCGTCAAATAGCCTGTCTGGTATCTTATCTCTATACCTCAATGCCAATACTCTAATCTCGGATTCCTTGAATAGCTTATATTCTTGAAATGCTTCTTCCTCTGTATTCCAGTAATGCAGCTTAACTTGTTTATCATGCAAAGGGAATGACAACCCGGCAAATATCCGAAACCATCGAAGATATCTACGGTTTTGAAACATCAGAAGGCTTTATTTCAGACGTTACAGTTTATCACAAGTAGCAGGAAAAGCAACTATCCATTTCGCTCTGTAAAATGTTTATGGAAAATTCATTCGACAAATCATGCTTTCCGAACTAAAATAGGAATGCGATATGATAATTTCATAATCCTATGAAAGGAGACAACATGATATGCAGAATAAAAAATATTCCATCGTTTATAGCAGCTTAACAGGTAATACCAAGGTGCTGGCTGATGCAATCCACGAGGCATTACCTCAGAATGAATGTGAGTATTTCGGTGTGTCCGACACAGTGATCCCTTCTTCCGAACTGCTCTATATCGGATTTTGGACAGACAAGGGTAATGCAGATACCAAGACATTACAGCTATTATCGCAGTTAAAGAATAAACAAATTTTTCTGTTTGGAACTGCAGGCTTTGGTGGCAGTGACATCTATTTCCGGAAAATCCTGAGTCAGGTTAAGCAGTTCATTGACGCAAGCAATGTTATCGTCGGAGAGTATATGTGTCAGGGCAGAATGCCGCAGTCTGTCCGGGAACGCTACTTGAAAATGAAGGAAGCTCCTGATCATCCGGCAAATCTTGATGTATTGATCCAGAATTTTGACTGTGCATTGTCTCACCCTGATGCAGATGACCTGGAGAGACTCAGACAAGCCGTTAGGAACTCATCCTTCTGATAAGACCATAAAATAAGGCAGCCCCACATAGCTGAGTCTGCCTTACTATCTTTATTTAACGTTGATGCCACTGGCATATTGCTGTAGAAACTGTTTCTTTCCACATGGTCTTCCAAAATAATATCCCTGCAGATAATCAACCTTCATTTCTTTCATTTTCAGGAACCATTCTTTTTCCTCGATGCCTTCTGCGCATATCCTGACGCTAATACTATGTACCATGGAGATGATATTTTTATATAATTCATAATCCCTGTCACTGTTCATCGCCTTGGCAGTAAAATCCCTATCCATTTTCACATAACTTGGATTCATATCACGGATACAATGAAGATTCGAATATCCTGTTCCAAAATCATCGATCACAAAGGGAATCCCGTTCTTGTCCAGAGTTTTACGGAATTCACAGAACGAAGGTGTCATATCCATAAATCCGCTTTCTGTCATTTCAACACATAAGCATTCCGGCTGTAATGAATATTTTTGAATTGCATCCAGAATATCCCGCTCCACATTGCCTTGCAGGATCTGAACATAGGATACATTTACATTCATCCGGAAGTCAGGAATATATTTCTGCATTTCACAGCACATTGCTGCAGCTTCGTTCAAAATATATCTTCCAGCGGGAATAATCAATCCGGTCTCTTCCAATAATGGGATAAACTCCATCGGTGAAACAAACTCCCGCCCTTCTTCCGTTATCATGGAAAAACGCATCAGTGCCTCTGCTCCAATGAGCTGTTCGGACTGACAGTCCACGATCGGCTGGTAGTATACTTCAAAGCCATCATAATGATTCACAATAGCATTACGAAGTGTTGCTATGATTCTTCCTTGTCGTAAAAAGACATCATAGTCATCCTGGTCAAAAATATAGAATCCATTTTTACCCATGCTTTTTGCCTGTTTCAAGGCAAATTCAAACTTTTTGCGGCATTCTTCGGTTCCCTCACAAAATGTTGCTGCATCTATAACACCAATAGAAATAGAAAATACAGCTTCATAATTTTCGGCTACTATGAAATTACGAAGTTTATCTGTAATCTTTTCTTTCAGTGCCACAGCGTCTTCTGCGGAGGAAGCTTCCAGATCCACGATCACATACTGATCCGCTACCAGATGATAAATTCTCTGCTTGTCTGAAAGGCATTCCTTCATACAGCCGGCTACGCTTTTCAGGATATAATTACCATAATCAGCTCCCCTGGAGCTATTGATCGCTCCAAAATCATCAATTCCTATATGCATAAAAAATCCCTTGGTAATGGGTTCTTTTTGTGCACGCAGGTAAGCAAGGAATTCCGGACCGCCAAGCAGTCCTGTGACATTATCGGCTCTTCTCTTGTTGCCGGTTTCATTCAGACACCCGATCAGATACTCTGCCTTTCCCTGCTGATCAATGATCACGATACCACGGCAGTTAATCCAGACCGGCATACCTTCTTTATCAAGCCACCTGTAATGAAGATTATGTACATTTTCTCTTCCTTCACATATATCCGCAAGATGCTTTGCAAGCATCCTGCGGTCTTCCTCATATACTACCTTCATAACTTCATTTGCAGCATCTGTCAGAACATTTTTCGATATATTAAACCGTTCCACAGCTGACTGTGAAATCTCAAAGATATTATTCTGCAGATCAAATATATACAGATAATCATCCATACACTCTTTAATGATCTCAAATAAGATTTCTCCTGTCTGCTCTCCAAACACTCTAAATATATCATTAATCACAACAAGAACCTTCCTTCCGACAATTTCACTCTATTCCTGCCATTTTTCTAGAATAGCTTAAAGATATTCACGCGGTCACGCATCTTGGCTGCTCCCTCTGCCAGATTAATACTGATTGCAGTATTCTCTTCTGAGGATGCTGCATTGCCCTGTACCACACCGGACAGCTGTTCAATTCCCTGACCGATCTGTTCCAATGACTCTGCCTGGGAGTTTGCTTTCTCCATGGTGTTCTGTGCAATCTCTGCAAAGGACTCCATATCTGCAATGATCTGATTGAATGCATCTGCTGTTGTTCTTGTAATCGTATTGCCCTTTTCGATTTCCACTAAGGTCTTATCAATCAAATCTCTTGTATTTACAGCAGATTTTGCACTGTCTGCTGCCAGCTTGCCAATCTGATCTGCCACTACTGCAAAGCCTCTTCCTGCTTCTCCTGCTCTGGCAGCTTCAATGGAAGCATTCAGGGATAACAGGTTGGTCTGGGATGCAATATCCTCGATATCTGTGATAATATTACCGATCTCCTTGGAGATTTCTGTAATGTGCTCCATTTCCGTGAGCAGCTCATTCATTTTTTCTTTTTCTTCGTTCGCTTTATTTGCAGAGGCTTTTACACGTGCAGATGCGTCCTGTGTTTCCTTCGCTGTATCTGACGCCAGATCCACGACCGTATCAATGGTGGCATTCAATTCCTCGATGACTCCTGCCTGCTCTGTTGCACCGTCCGCCAGGGATTTTGATGCATTTTCCACCTCTGATGAATTTGATGATACCTGTTCTGCCAGATTGCTGATCTCGGTCAGGGTACTGTTAAACCGTTTCAGAATATACAGCAGTGATACCTTCAATTCCGAGAAATCGCCTAGGAAATCTGTAATATCATCACCATTTCTGGTCAGGTCACCCTGCGCTATTGCCTTTACCTCCACAGAGATCTCGCGGACATAATCTGCCAGAATACCCATGGCTTCTTTCAGATTCCTGATGCTATCGCCAAGCTCATCATCAGACTCATAGGTAAGCATTTCTACATTAGACAGTTCGCCCCTACGCAGGCTGGCAACTGCTGCCTCTATCTGTTCTACCGGCTCGGTAATGGAATCAGTAATGATCTTTCCGATCAGTGTCGTCACTACAGCAATCGCAAGACCCGCTGCCACGATCACAATTAATATGATTACAATGCATACATTAGCCATGGTCTTTGCCCGGTCTAATTCTGCCTGGAACTCGTCACGTAATGTAGTTAATTTTTCAGTAAAAGCTTTATATTCTTGATACACCTCTCCGGTCATAATTTTCGATGCTTCCTGCTGTTTACCTTCACGGCTCAACTTCAGGATTTCATCTGAAGCAGCCCTGTATTTGTCCCATGCAGCGTTTGCTACATCATAATCATCCCGTCCTTTTTGAGCTTTGCTGTTTGCAGACATGATTGCTTCCAGCTTCGCATCGGTATCCTGGATCTGACTCTCCAGCTTCTGGATTTCTTCTTCGCAGGAGTTCATGGTTGCTGCATCTGATTCTACCAGATGCTGATACTGTTTGATTCTGTATTTCGCAGTCATTGTCTCTAAATCCTGCAGATATTCCAATGACGGAGACCAGACCTCCGTGATCTTCTCTATATTTGAACGGATCACTAATGTCGAGATCAGTGCCACCAACACTAAAAATAATGTCATAACAAGCACTGTCATTCGATATACTTTTAATTTTCCTGCAACCTTTAAGTTAGCTATGCGCTTTTTGATCTTTTCCATGGTAGTTTTCCTTTCCTTTGAAAATTCACATTTATTTATCCATAAGCGTTTATAATATAGCATACTTTATTGGAAAAATCTACTAAAAAGAATTAAATTATTTTCTACTAAATATTAGTGGTTCTATTGCTGGAAACTGGTGAAAATTAATCTAAATTCTGTCTCCTGGATGAACACTTTTCACAATGCTGATTTTCTCCAACAGAAGTATGTATATGAGTCTGCTTACAGGAAGACCGTGCCAATGTTCTTATTATAGACGATTCCATGTTTGAACGTAACCGTTCTAAAAAGGTAGAGCTTAATGATAATATTACTGCCAGGGCAGAAATATTTTCCGGAAATAGACTAATAGCCGATTGTGCTCCATTAGAATCATCAGAAAATTTATAATTCAATACCTTCTACGATTTTCTTTAGAGTATCTGCAGATTCCTTAAGCTTTAACGCTTCCTCGCCACTTAAATTAATAGGTATATCAGACTCAATACCATCTGCACCTACAATAGCTGGCATACTTAACGATACTCCGTCAATATCATATACGCCATGAATCATGTGTGATACAGGCAGAATGGACTTCTCATCTCGCATAATCACCTCACAGATTCTTTTTACAGACATTGCAATTCCATAATATGTGGCATGCTTTTTGTTTATGATTTCATAAGCACTATTCTTAACCTCTGCTGCTATTTCTTCCGTATTTTTCTTATGCTTATAATGTCCACGCATTTCACATATTTCACTCAACGGAACACCCGATACATTCGCAGACGACCATGCAACAACTTCACTGTCACCATGTTCTCCCACTATAAATGCATGAACGCTTCTGCTGTCCACAGACAGATGCTCACCGAGCCTGTATCTTAATCTTGCACTGTCAAGGACTGTTCCCGAACCGATAACTCTGTTTTCAGGAAGTCCCGATAACTTTATAGCTACCTGGGTAAGAATATCCACAGGATTAGCAACCACCAGCATAATACCCGCAAAATTTCTCTTGGCAATCTCAGGAATAATTGACTTAAATATCGCTACATTTTTATTTACAAGGTCAAGTCTTGTCTCACCGGGCTTTTGTCCTGCCCCGGCAGATATTATAACAATTGCAGCATCAGCCGCATCATCATAATCCCCTGCATATATTTTCATCGAGCTGGCAAACGGCACTCCATGACTAATATCCATCGCTTCACCCTCTGCCTTATTTTTATCCGCATCAATAAGAACAATCTCTGTAAATAATCCGCTTTGCATTAAAGCAAATACTGATGCAGAACCAACAAAACCACATCCTACCATTACCGCTTTTTTTGAATTAATTATTTGTTTCGTCATAATACTATTAATACACCTTTCTTATAAACGTCTTCATATTCATCTGATGTATCCAATATAATATGTAATTTTAAAAAAATCAATACCATAAAATTAATTATTTTATATAAATTCATATGATGATTTTGGTATACTTACTTTTTACTCTTACTTTTCCCATTTCACAATTAAATAAAAGAGGCATTTGTACATTAATACAAATACCTCCTGATGACATTAGCATATACATAATTGAAAAAAACTATCTGACGCAGATATATACAAGGTATACCGCATACATTATAAGCATGGCAATACCTTCCTTTTTATCAAGTTTCTGTTTTGTCCATGCAAAGCCCCAGACAACAAGGCTCAGAACCATAAGGATTATTATATCGATTACATTTTCCATAATAAATCCCATTGGGCTCATTGCTGCAGCAATTCCAAGTACAAAAAGAATATTAAATATATTAGAGCCTATAACATTACCGAGTGCCATATCAAGTTCATTCTTCTTAGCGGCAACAACAGATGTTACAAGTTCCGGAAGGCTTGTCCCACATGCAACTATAGTAAGTCCTATCAGATTCTGGCTGAGACCCATCTTAGCTGCAATTGTTGATGCACCATTAACGACAAAATCCCCGCCAAACTTAATTGCAATTATTCCTCCTATTATAAATACAATACATTTCCAGACAGGAAGCACCTCATATTCCTCATCTGAAGCCTCTGCTCTGGCCCTGAGTGCTGAGCGTACCATCCAGATTATAAATCCGGCAAAAAGCACAAGAAGTACAATTCCATCCGGTCTTCCAAGCACCATTCCGATGTAACCAAGCACAAGCAGCAGCATTGCACATATTATAGAAAATGGAAATTCTTTCTTAAGCGTACCCTTGTCCACTGCAAGAGGGTTAAACAGCGCACAAAATCCACAGACAACCATAAGGTTGAATATATTAGATCCAACAGCATTGCTGACTGCCAGCGCATTATTATTGGTAAGTGACGCCGTAATACTTACAGCGCACTCCGGGAGACTTGTTCCCATTGCAACTATTGTAAGTCCTATTATAATAGAAGGAACTTTTAACATCTTAGCTACGGAAGAACTGCCCTCCACAAAGAAATCAGCACCTTTAATCAGTAAAACAAATCCAACCACAAGTAACCCGACTGATATTAACACATCTGCCATATAATTCTCTCTCCTTATGTATGATTAATATATAGTTAAAAAAATAGACCCATGCATATTCCACACAGATGCACTTATGCATCCTGCGAAATATACATGAGTCTCATTCTTTAAGATTTGCCAGGTTATATATCATACAAAGTATTCTACACAACCGGGTCTGTTGACAAATCACGTTCTCACGCGAACTACTCCCTCACGGAAATTCCTAACACAATGGCTTGCGCCACATTAGATTCAGTATAACTTGCGGAGTATTTTTTGTCAATAAGGTGTTGTTAAATTATGCTGCTGTCTTCTCTGAGTTCTTCTCACTATTAGCATAGCTCTTTACAGAGTTAACTACGATGATTACACCGAGAACTATAAGCAGGATTGCGATTATAAGCTGTAATCCGTTAGCAATGAATACGCTGCCCCATGTTGCCTTACCTGCAGGAATTGTTACAGCTGCTGCATTCTGGATAGCCTTAACCATAGCGATAAGTCTCTGTACAAGAGCTGTAAATGTTACACAAAGCATAATGATAAGTGGTGGGAAGAGCATCTTGTTGCTGCGTCCAGTAACCTTAAGGAATACGCAAAGTGTAAGAAGTACAAGTGCGCTTAACAGCTGGTTAGCTGAACCAAACAGTGGCCAGATATTAGCATATCCAATCTTAGTAAGGATAAATCCAAATACAAGTGTTACGATTGTTGAGAAATATGTATTGCAGAGGAGCTTTCTCCATCCTTCCGCATGTTCCATATCATCTACGCTGAAGAGTTCCTGGAAGCTCATACGTCCGATACGTGCAACAGCATCAAGAGATGTAAGTGCAAGTGCAGATACACACATTGTCATAAATACTGTAGCAAAATGTACAGGAACACCAAACATTTCAAAGAAACCTGCTACACCACGGCTGAATATCTGGAACGGAGTACCTGTAGCGGCTGTTCCATCTGCTGCTGCGGCTGCACCTGCTACACAAAGAGCAAGTACCGCAAGTAAACTTTCAAGTATCATGGCACCATAGCCAACCTTAAGCATATCCTTCTCATTCTCAACTGTCTTAGATGATGTACCTGATGATACAAGGCTGTGGAAACCTGATACGGCACCACATGCAACAGTTACGAAAAGAATTGGGAACATTGTTCCAAGCTTTGCATTGTTGAATCCTGTGTATACAGGAAGGTTCATAGATGGATGAGCAACAACAAGTCCAAGTGCTGCACCAGCTATCATGGCAATGAACATAAATGTTGTCATATAATCACGAGGCTGCTTCATTAACCACATTGGCATAACAGCTGCGAAGAAGATATATACAAATGTAATATAGCTCCATGCCTCCTTGCCTAATATGATTGGGCAGAAGTTACCGATTACAAATGAAGCAACTATGAATGCAATACCAACTACAGCTTCTTTCCATCCTGAAAGATTGAACTTCTTCTGGATAAGACCGAATACAACTGCAAATACCATGAACATGATAGAAACAGTACCGGCAGAACCATTAGTTGATACTACTGTTGTCTGTCCTCCGGCTACAGAGTAAGCATTGAATGTACCTGCAACCATATCAGCAAATGCTGCAATAACGATAAGTGTGAATAACCAGCAGAACAGTAAGAAAATCTTACGTCCGAACTTACCGATGTACTTCTCAATGATCATACCCATTGACTTACCTTCATTCTTAACTGAAGCATACAGAGCACCGAAGTCTGTTACTGCACCGAAGAATACGCCGCCGATAAGAATCCAGAGTAATACAGGTAACCAGCCAAATGCTGCTGCCTGAATGGCACCGGTTACAGGGCCTGCGCCTGCGATGGATGAAAACTGATGGCTGAATACTGTCCATCCTTTTGTTGGTACATAATCTTTGCCGTCATTATACTTAACAGCAGGTGTCTGAGCCTTTGGGTCAATTCCCCATTTGTTTGCTAACCAGCGGCCGTAGAATACATAAGCTGCAAAAAGTACAACTGCTGCGATAAGCACGATTACTAATGTGTTCATAATGTCTCTCTCCTATTGTTATATAATAGTATTCTGGCAGTCAAACACTTAATGGCTCACTAATGGTTCATATATGTATAACAACAAAAAAACCTTCGTCCATGCACATATCCATTGGATGTATGTGCAAAGACGAAGGTAAACTTATCGTTACTTCCGCGTTACCACTTTGCTTGCCGGGTGTTCCGACCTCTCTCCTGCCACATTCACCGACTAACCTGACGATTAATCATGGCTATATGGCATGCCCTGTTAACGATGGGTACCGGTTCCGACTACTTGGTATACAGTAATATAACCTTTCCCCGAAACAGCTCGCAGGTGAGGGCTCATTCATTCCTTGCTGCCGTATCTCACAAACAACGGCTTTCTGTAAGCGGTGATATGAAGAAGTCATGTCCTGTTCTTCGCATTTGACTGTTGAATTAAGTAATACAATAGTCTTTCGTTTTTAATTTGTCAACACCTTTTTTTAATTTTTTTTAATATTTTTTAAGTAAGTATAAAGAATTACTTAAAAATCTTATCCGGCAGTTATCTGTAATTGTTATTGATAATATCTGTCATTTTGCTGCATTGTCTGCTATTTCTTGAAAGCAGGAACAAAACGTCCTGCCGGAAATTAGTGACATTATCCGCCGTGCATCCGTTATCAATAAGATACTCCAGCATATCTGCACCGGTTCTGTCACTCAGGTTATCCGCTATTGTGGCAACTGCATTATATCCGCAATAGTCCTTTACATTGATGTCCGCCCCATTATCCACTAGCAGTCTGAGACGCTCAGGCTCTCCATTATATACAGCATACAGAAGCGGTGTATATCCGCAATTGTCACTTGTCATATAATAATCTGACAAGTCATTCATTCTGTGTAAATCACTGTCTTTTGGATGTTCGTATGCCCTGTACTCCAAATCAGCTCCATAATCAATAAGCAGCTGCATCATGCGGAGTACTTCTTCCTCATCGCCTGCGGAATCAGTTCCCGAAGTAAAGCCATTTTCTGCAAGTACACACAAAAGTGTCTCTTCCCCATTCCCGGCATGTCTGTTGCTGTATCTTGTACAGTCCGGCGTTACTCCTCTCTTCAAAATGCGCTCTGCAGCCTCATAGTTGCCGTTCATCACATTATATCCGAGATTCATATTCTTATCAGCAAACGAGCTTATTCCGGCACCGATAAATGAATATACAACAAGCGAAACCGCCGCAATAAGCGGAATCATGCACACAAGTCCTATCGACCTTAACACTATATATGTACGTTTTACAGGTATTCCCTGTGACGTCTTTTTCTTGTAGCTACTATGCTTAAAAGCACTTATGACAAGCAGGATTGCTCCCACAAATGTGCAGAATCCGATAAATGCTATTATTACAATTATCAAGACAAAAAACATGCTTACAAATGCCATTATAATACCGCCCTTATCTTATCTATTAAGTCTCTGTCCGCCACTATAACTGATAGTCAACATTAGCTCCCCGCAGCTTTATTCCGTCTGACTGCTTAAGATCCTGCTGATATGGATTAGACTCATTATAATACTTAATCTGTGTATTCGTAACTCCGCCTGATATGTATGAACGTCCGCATTCCGGGCATATCGCTGTCTTGAGACGCACAGACGCTGACAGCACCTGTCCGTTATTCTGTGCTGCCTTCTTAAACGCATTTGCAACATGCTGTCCTTCATGCGCCGCAACCGCAGCTTTGGCTCTCTCTGGCGATATGTGTGCCGCACTTTTAAAAGATACATTGGCTTCGTCAGAACCATCTACGTATTTACGGTTTTTACACGTCTGGCATTCTTCCTGTGGCTTTTTGCCATCAGGTGTTTCCCTTCCTGCATAATCGGAATAGTCATTATATCCGCTATAATCATTATAACCGTTATATTGGCTGTCTGTTGTTATGCTTCCTGTATACATAAGCTAAACCTCCTCTCATTCATCGCCATTCTTCTCCCCTTCCATCTTCCTGCTCCACTTATTATAAATCATGCTTATCACAAAGCACAAAAGACCGCTGACAAGGAAACTTCCTGCCCTGACAATTCCGTTCTCATATGAGATGTCGAATACAAGAAGTTTTACGATTGCAAACATTGTCAGGAACATTCCGTACATGCGCAGGTATCTGTATCTGAATACAAAGCCTGACGCAATAAGGATTATCGAAAGCACCAGCCATCCTATGCTGATATATGGGCCGGTAACTTCATATGCGTGAAGTGCTGCATATACAAATACGCTCAGCTTAAGGCCGGTATAGATGCCTGCCCATGTCTTAGTGCCGTATTTTTCGTATAAAACATTTATCCCTGTTGTAAATGTTCCTGCTGCCACAACAAGAATTATCAGCTTAATCCACCAGGAATAACTACCTTCAAGATATGACATTCCCTGAAGCATCAGCAATACATTGAATCCTCCCGTAAACAGCAGGGCCGGCTTTTCAGACCTGCTGCGGTCAAGCAGGTGGACTGCTGCGCAGTTTATTACCGCAAGTACTATATATATCCAGGTATTGCGCATAATCCGTGGGATGCTTTGGATTATAAGTACGTCATCCGTAATTGCCCGGATTGTGACAATAATTACTGCATATAATGCACATTTGAATAACGGATGATACATTTCCTTGCGGTATGCCATCAATGCGCATGCCATTGCCGCTCCGAGTATACATATTATTATTCTGATTGTTATGTACTCACAGCCTGATACTGCAAATACAGCCATTGTTGCATACGCAAGCCATAGTGCCGTTCTGTCCTTACAGTAATAAGCTGCCGCAAGCATCGGGAATATATAAATGCCTATTCCGACCATATCATAAAGCGCGTCAAATTCCGTTGTTTTATTAAGAAGCATCAGATACAGAATTACAGACATAATTATATGGATTATATTATAATTCTTAGCTGACACTCCGGCTGCCGCATCAGATGTACCGGCATTACCATGGCATGCATTGTAAAGCTTTGTTCTGTATAGTTCGGCAGCATATGCGGTTCCTGTAATAATGACATTTACCGCGAATGTTATAAAGCCGGCTGCCGCATTCATACCGGAATTAATACCGTCACCAAGTGACGCGGTCACATAACATGCAGACAAAGACAGTCCGACATATATAATACCTGCCTCATCCGACAAAGCTGTACCTTGCCGGGATGCCCATATATATCTGAACAGGATTCCGAACATATACATCCATGTCACCGCCATAATTACATACAATCCCGTCTGCGTACAATGCTCTGCTCCGACTGCGGATACCGCAAATATTCCTATATAATCCATAATTGCCAACGGAGCATTCTTTGCAGCGCCTCTCTCCGGGCGTACAATAAGATAGAACAATGACACTGCCACAAAAAATACGAATACCGATACATACTGTCCCATCCATGCACCGTCAATAATCCGGGTACCGTCAAGCGCATACGCTCCGAATACGGCAGCGATTGTAACACCCGCCTGACCTACGACTCTGAATGCGTATGACTTTTTCTGAAAGAAACCGAACACTGCCACCGCCCATATCGTAATCAGAATGTACAGAACTATTCTGTCAATCATACCAAAATATATATGCGCAACAAACAGCGACAGGAATATCGCTCCCATTCCGCATCCGGCAACTGACATTGTAAATATATTGGTTCTGCGCTTCATAAGCACAATTCCTGCAACAAGTATTGCAAAACTTAATGCAAATATACATGTTACCTTGATCATGTCTGTGAGCGATGAATACACCAGCGTTACAAACAGCACCATGCTTATAAATATAAGCACAGATGCAATAATTCCCATTGAATTGCCAAGCCTGTTCTCTATACTGTTCTGCCTCATCCTGTCCGCAATTGTGGTTTTACGGCCAACAGGCGGCAGCCCATATGCTTCCGGATTAATCTGCGGTTGATGCGGCGGCATCTGCTGCTGTTGTGGCATCTGCTGCTGTTGCGGCATCTGTTGTGCCTGTGGCTGTAATACATGCTGCATCTGCCACTGAACCATCGGCGGTGCCTGCGGCTGTGGTGCCGTATTCATCTGCTTAAGCAGTGCTATCTCCTTTTGCTGTGCATCTACTATATTCTCAAGGCGCGCAAGCTCCTGTTCAAGCCTGTCTATTCTATCCACATTGTATTCATCGTTACCCATATCTTATTATCCTCCTCGCATCATGCAATATCCCCTTCAATACATCTGCATGGCTATTTACTATTATACATATTAAAATATATTTTGAATATCTTTTTTGGAGATTTTTGTTATAATAGATATCAAATGCTTAGCGCCCAATGCGCAGAAATGGAGATAAATATACATATGGTTGACATGCATTCCATGATTGACCTGCAGATAACTATCTTTTTACTTATGATTGCAGGCTATGTCATGACAAAATTAAAAATTCTTCCACCCGAATCCAAGAAACCTCTCACGGACCTGGTTATTGACTTTGTACTTCCGTGTAACATCATCGTGTCATTTATGATTGACATGAACCGTGAGGTGCTTGTATCCTGTTTTGCTGTTCTGTGTGCATCAATTGTAATACAGATATTCAGTGCATTTGCCGGCAGATATTTTTATCCTGTAAAAGACAAAGACACTCTCGCAGTCCTCAGGTACGGCACAATATGCTCTAATGCGGGATTTATCGGCAATCCTGTAATTCAGGGACTTTATGGTGCACAGGGTCTTCTGTATGCATCAATATATCTTATTCCGCAGCGAATCGTAATGTGGTCAGCCGGAGTATCCTGCTTCACAACAGCCAAAGGAAAAGATGTAATAAAAAAGGTCATCACGCATCCATGTATAATTGCAGTGTTTGTCGGATTTGTACTTATGCTGGTTCCGTTTGACCTGCCATCAGGCATTGTAAAGACACTTCAGACTGCAAGCAGCTGCACAACAGGCCTGTCAATGATTGTAATAGGACATATTCTTGCCGGTATCGACATCAGAACAATCGTAAGCAGGCTTAATATCTACTATTGTTTTATCAGGCTTATCGTATTCCCGCTTCTTGTACTCGCAGGATGCAGGCTGCTGGCACTCGACACACTTGTAACCTCAGTATGTGTAGTCCTCTCAGGGATGCCTGCCGGGGCAACTACAGCTATACTCGCCGCCAAATATGACGGTAATGAACAGTTTGCCGTCAAAATTGTATTTTTATCCACGATACTGTCCCTTTTTACAATTCCGTTATTGTGTATCATAATGCAATATTTCTTGTAATCAGCACTTTAATGTGGTAAAATGTTCCTTGCTTTTTATTAAAATTTATACATTTATATTGAAGAAATTCTAAGAAAGAGGTTTAACATGACAGTTGCACAAATCATTATTCTCTGCACGATGGTCCTATACCTTGGTTTCATGCTTGTTGTAGGATTTATCTGTTCCAAAAAGAATAACACATCAGATGATTTCTATCTTGGTGGCCGTAAGCTTGGCCCGTTCGTAACGGCAATGAGCGCCGAAGCATCAGACATGAGTTCCTGGCTTCTTATGGGACTTCCGGGTCTTGCATATCTTACAGGTGTCGCAGATGCGGGATGGACAGCTATAGGTCTTGCTTTTGGTACATATCTTAACTGGCTTTTTGTTGCCAAGAAGCTCAGAAGATATTCACACATTGCAGGTAATGCAATAACCGTACCTGATTATTTTAAGAAGCGTTATCATGATAACAGTAATCTGCTTCTTCTGTTCTCAGCCATATTTATTATCGTATTTTTCATTCCGTATACAGCTTCGGGATTTGCAGCCTGCGGCAAGCTTTTTGCAAGTCTTCTCGGAGTTGATTACACAGCCGCAATGGTTATTTCTGCCGCAGTAATCGTACTTTATACTGCTACCGGCGGATTCCTTGCCGCATCAACAACCGACTTTATACAGTCAATAATAATGTCAATCGCGCTTATTATCGTATTTATATTCGGAATAAATGTTGCAGGCGGTGTTGATAAGGTTGTTGCCAATGCCCAGTCACTTACAGGTTATCTCAGCTTCGTTCATACATATAATCCTGAGACAGGCGCTTCATCTCCATACGGATTTCTTAATATTGCAACAATGTTTGCCTGGGGTCTCGGATATTTTGGCATGCCTCATATCCTTCTCCGCTTTATGGCTATTGAGGATGCCAGGAAGCTTACTATATCAAGACGTGTTGCCACTATCTGGGTTGTAATATCACTTGCTGCTGCCGTATGCATCGGTATTATCGGACTTGCAGTATCCGAAGCAGGTGCGCTTCCAATCCTTAAGGATTCAGAGACACTTATTGTCAATATTGCTTCTCTTATGAGCTCACATGGAATACTCTTTGCAATTATAGCCGGAGTAATTCTTTCAGGTATACTGGCATCTACGATGTCAACAGCAGATTCCCAGCTTCTCGCTGCGTCATCTGCTGTGTCCAAGGATGTCCTGGGTTCTGTTTTCAATGTAAAGTTAAGCGGAAAGGCTACACTTCTTGCCGCAAGATTAGCACTTATCGGAGTAGCACTTGTTGCAGTATTTCTTGCAAGAGATCCTTCAAGTTCCGTATTCGGTATAGTGTCGTTTGCATGGGCAGGCTTTGGTGCAGCATTCGGTCCTGTAATACTTCTTTCACTCTATTGGAAGCGTTCTAACAGATGGGGCGCACTTGCAGGAATGATATCAGGTGCCGCAATGGTATTTATATGGAAATATCTCGTACGTCCGCTGGGTGGTCTCTGGGATGTATATGAACTTCTTCCCGCATTCATAATTGCTCTTATAATGATAGTTGTTGTGAGTCTTCTTACAAAAGCGCCTGAACAGGCGATACTCGATGAATTTGACGCGGCAATGAAAGCTGAATAGTACAAAAATCAAATATTTTAATTAATTCCCGGATCATTAACGGTCCGGGAATTTTTTTATGCCGTCAAGAGCGTTTTTCGCGTTTGCCATAATCGCTATAATCCATATATTTCCACTGTAATTTACTTATTTCAGATGATACTATAATTGCCAAAGCACAAACTAAGAATGCCTTGAAAAACGGGCAGGAATGGAGGTCAGCATTGAAAAAAGAAACATCACTTTTACAGGCGGTAATCGTCCTTGGAGGATTCCTCGCCATGGCATTTGCCTGTAACCAATTCGGAATAGAGATTCACCTTGCAATATTCGCCGCATGGTTTCTTGCCATGGCTTTAGGTAAATTTAACGGTCATTCTTACAGTGATATGGAAAAGTCAATAACCGGAGGCATCTATGACGGAATGAGCGCAATACTTATTCTTCTTGCCGTAGGCGCACTTGTCGGGACATGGATTTCAGGAGGTATTGTTCCGAGCCTTATTTACTACGGACTTAACGTAATTCATCCGGCTATATTTCTTCCGGCGGCGCTTATACTGTGCGGTATAACTTCGCTTGCCACCGGAACGTCATGGGGTACTGTCGGTACTGCCGGAATTGCTATGATGGGTATAGGCTCGGCAATGGGTGTCCCTGCTCCCGTTACTGCAGGTGCCGTCCTTTCGGGCGCATACTTTGGTGATAAGCTCTCCCCGCTTTCGGACAGCTGTGTTCTTTCCGCTGCTATGGCAGATATTGACGTAATAGACCATGTCCGTGGTATAATGCCTGTATCTCTCACAGCATTTGCGATAACCGGAATTGCTTTCACCATATTCGGATTATCGATTGGAGAAAGCAGTGCAGACCTTACGCAGGTAGAATATGTCATGAATGCACTGGCTGAGAATTTTAACATAAGCCTTTTTGCATTCATCCCGATGATAATTGTAATAATTCTGCTTATTCTGCGGCTTCCTTCACTTCCTGTAATAACATTCGGCTCAGTACTTGGGATTATATGGGGAATTGCTTTTCAGGGGCTTCATCCGGTAACGGCAATATCCACTGCATGGACACAGCTCGAGATGAATACAGGCGTTAATTTTATAGATTCGCTTCTTGGACGCGGAGGCATGGAGAGCATGCTCTGGTCGGCTGCCATAATAATTCTCGGTCTTGGATTCGGCGGACTTCTCGACCGGATTGGAATTATAAAGGCTATTGCCGACAGGCTGTACGGCTTTATTAACAATGGCGGGACGCTTACTGTATTTACAATAATAGTCGGCTTCCTTGGATGCCTTCTCGGAAGTGCAATGTATGTCTCACTTGTACTTACACCTAAGATTATGGCAGCCAGATATGACGGGATGGGCTACAGCCGCCGCGTTCTGTCACGTAATGCAGAGATAGGCGGTACCCTTACTGCCGGCATGATTCCATGGAGTGATAACGGCATCTATATGTCTGCGATTCTCGGAGTCGCCGCATTTGAATATCTGCCATATATGTGGTTATCATTTACATGTATAATAATAGCTGTTATATTTGGCTTTACAGGATGGTTTATGTGGGACAATTCCAATGATGTCCGCATGAGCAGCAAAAATTCACCTAATGCAGAAATGGAGATATAATGAAAAAAATACTTTTAATCGCCACCGGCGGTACAATAGCTTCATCAGAATCCGGGGGCGGGCTGACACCTTCAATCGACGTAAAAAGCCTGCTTGCATATATCCCCGATATCAAATCAGTCTGTCAGCTTGACGGTATATCTGTCATGAATGTTGACAGTACCAATATGAATCCGTCACTTATGGCAGCAATAGCGCAGGCTGTTGCCGATAATTATGAACAATATGACGGTTTTGTTGTGGCACACGGTACCGATACGATGGCTTACAGCGCCGCTGCCATGACATATATGCTTAAAAATCTCGCAAAGCCCGTTGTATTTACCGGCTCACAGATACCTATCGAGGCGCTCTATACTGATGCCAAGAAAAATCTGTCCGATGCGATACGTTTTGCCTGTGAAGGAATTAACGGGGTATATGTGACATTCGACGGAATGGTTATTAACGGCGCACATGCGATGAAGATTAAGACCAGAAGCTCGGATGCATTTGAAACCGTCAACTTTCCGGTAATAGCAGAGATTAAGCTTGGAAGGATAACCTACAATCAGGTGCTCGACTATTCCGGTCATCTGCAGCAGCTAAGCCGCCCGGTATCAGGTGAATTTGCAATTGATACACGCCTCTGTCCGGACATTCTTATTCTTAAGATATTTCCCGGAATCAGACCTGATATATTTGATTTTATTAAAAATACTTATCGCGGTGTTATTATCGAAAGCTTCGGAATCGGCGGAATTCCGAATGAGCATAATGATATAGTTGCAAAAATACATGAGCTTATTGATGCAGGAGTTGCGGTAGTAATAACCACACAGTGCATATATGAAGGAATCGATCTGAGCATATATGAAGTCGGGCAGAATCTTGCAAAGCAGAATGTTATTATAGGTGCCGACATGACAACAGAGGCCCTCACTATGAAGCTTATGTGGGCACTTGCCCATTACGACAGTATTGAAGCTATTAAGGAGTATATGGAAGCTCCGTTATTTTCAGACCGCAGCTACTGATAATTTTTATTGTAAAAATAAAATATCCCTCTTCAGGGCACAAAATAAGCCATCGTGTAAAGGCGGTGGCTTCATTGTGTCCTGTCAAGGGACAATCTAAAATAAACCTTCTCGACAGGTATAGTAACATTTTTAATTGGATATGTCAAATATGCATTACCATTGATACAATAGGAAATGTCACTACCGATAAGAGTGTTGTCATTGCCACAGTCTCGGATGACAGTGCATAATCTCCGCCGTATTCCTGCGCAAGCATTGCTGTCATGCTTCCTACAGGTACTCCCAGCATAACCATCGTAACACCTATGATTGACGGATTGTCTGTAACCAGAGATACAAGAAATGTTCCCAGAACCGGTATAACAAGCAGCCTTAATGCAGAGAACACCCATGTTCTCACATTCAGGAATACCTTTTTGAAATTCATTGTTGCAAATGACGCACCGATAACCATCATACTCAGCGGAGCTGTTGTGCTACTCAGCATTGATACCGTTGTATTTACCCATGCAGGAAACTTTATTCCGAGTGCATACACAACAACTGCGATTATACAGAAGATAACTCCTATGTTGAATATCTGCTCAATGCTTTCTCTGCCGGACTTTTTAACAGCACCGCTGCCTTCACCGCTGCTTTTGCACATTTCCCATACACCATATGTGTATATCAGTATGTTGTACGGAAGCAGGAACAGCGAAGCATACAGAAGCGCTCCGCCTCCATATAGTGAAGATATTATCGGAAATCCCATAAATCCGACATTGCCGAATATAGTCATGACACGGTATGTTCCCCTGTCCTTTGCAGGAGCCTTTATAATTACGGGAACAAGCGCTGCGACAGCAATAAGGAATACATACATTCCTATCGCAACGAACATAGTCTCAACAAGCTCTGCTCCCGTAACTGTGGCATTTCCGGTAACACTTGAAAGTATGAGGGCAGGATTGGATATGTTTACAACAATTGCCGACAGCTTCTTGGAAGTCTCATCTGTAATTATATTTTTCTTATAAGCTATAAAGCCAATCATCATTATGATGAAAAGCACAAGCATCTGTTGTAAAGCAACCATTATCCATACCTCCGAATCTATTCTGTCAGCTCCTTCAGGCACTCGTCAATGATATTAATCGCAATATCAATCTCCTTCTCTGTTACGATTGTAGGAGCGATGAATCTTACTATATTGTGGTTAGTACCGCATCCAAGCAGAAGCAGTCCCTTCTCAAGTGCCTTGGTACGGATTGCTGTTGTGATATCTGCATCGGGAGTCTTATCCGGATGAACCATCTCCATTGCAAGCATGAGTCCAAGTCCTCTTACGTCACCGATAACTGAAAGATACTTCTTCTGAAGTGCGAACAGCTTTTCCTTAAAATAATCTCCCATTTTAGCTGCATTGTCAAGCATTCCGCCGTCAGTGAGCTCATCAAGCACTGCATTGGCAGCCGCACACGCAACCGGATTGCCGCCAAATGTACCGCCGTGTGCTCCTGCAGGCCACTGCTCCATAATCTCCTTCTTACCGATAACCGCACTGAGCGGAAATCCGTTAGCAATACCCTTGGCAGATGTAAGAATATCAGGCTTTACGCCAAAATGCTCATATGCAAACAGCTTGCCGGTTCTTCCCATACCTGACTGGACCTCGTCAAATATAAGAAGTATGCCATATTTATCACAAATCTCTCTTACATACTGAACAAATTCCTTATCAGGGACAATATAGCCGCCCTCGCCCTGCACAGGCTCCATCATGATTGCTGCCACCATTGAAGGATCAATAAGCGTATGGAAAATATTTTCAAACTGCTCAAAATACTCCTTAGGGCATTTGCCATCCTTCATCTCATAAGGTGTTCTGTAAAGATATGGATACTCTGCAAAATATACGCTTGGCAGAAGGCCCTCATAATTCTTTCTGTAAGCTGAGCTTGATGACGTAAGTGATGTTGTTGCAAGTGTGCGTCCGTGGAAAGAACCCCTGAATGCAATTATGCCCGGTCTCTTTGTTACATACTTGGCAAGCTTTATTGCTCCTTCATTGGCCTCAGCACCGCTGTTGCTGAAATATACCATTGTGTCTCCGCCCGTAAGCTCAACCAGTCTCTCAGCAAGCCTTACGTATGATTCATAGTAGACAACATTGTGTCCGCCATGGATAAGCTCCTTCATCTGCTTCTCGGCCGCCTCAACTACCTTCGGATGGTTGTGTCCGAGATTACATACTGCAACGCCGCTTGCGAAATCAAGAATCTTACGTCCGTCCTCTGACCACAGATAACAGCCCTCTCCCTTCGTTACTCCCATTGTTGTTGCTCTTTTTACTACAGGCGGCATGACCTTCATACATCTCTCATATAATGATTCCATATTACAATCCTCCATTCCTGCGCTTTCGCGCATATCAAGTTTGTTCGTCTTTTTCAGTGCATTTTCTTTTTATCTGTGAAACCATATCTGCTAAAACGCTATGCTGCTGCCTGCAGCATGCAGCGAAAGCGTGTTTTAGCTGATACTGGTCCACAGTCCCTTTATTACTTCCGCATCAATCTTATGCGGTGTATTTGCCATGCTTCCCTTCTGAATCTGGGTAAGCTTTGTGTAAAGTTCTATCTCTTCATCTGTAAGCTTCGGTGGCTGTCCAAGCATTTCCGCAAGGATATCGGCAAATTCATCAATGCTTTCACATCCAAGCAGGCTTAATGCATTGTCTATCTTGTCCTTTGCCACATCATAATTAAGCTTCATATACTCTCTCATAATCAGGCCGTTGGCCGCACCATGCGGAATTCCCTTAAAATATGTATAGCAGTAGCCCATTCCATGCGCAATCGTTACGCCTGTCTGCGATATTATGATTCCTCCGAGAAGCGATACCAGCATGAGATTCTCTCTGTCAGCCTCATCAAGCTCGAACTTGGCAAGCTTTCTCATGCTCTTTCCGAATGCCTTTATTGCAGTCGTTGCAAAGCTGTCACTGATAACGGTGCTTCTGTTGGCAAGATAGCCTTCAAAAGCATGTGTAAATGCATCTACGGCTGTGCTTATTGTCGAGCCCTTTCCGAGTGAATATGTATATTTTGCATCAACAAATGCATACACCGGATATGTGTCCTTTGTCCCGAAGCTTACCTTCGTCTGCATATCCTTTCTTAAGAGCACGCTGTATGGTGTTGCCTCACTTCCGGTACCTGCCGTTGTAGGTACTCCGACAATCGGAAGTGCCTTTGTAAATGCATTTTTAAAAAGGTCGGTTACTGCCATATCGGAATTAGCAGCAAGAACTGCAATTGCCTTGGAAGCATCTATCGGTGAACCTCCGCCGATTCCGATAACAAAATCAATCTTTTCTGCCCTTGCAATATCAGCAGCCTTAGCAACAGTCTCAACAGAAGGATTATTCTCAATCTCATCAAAGATTACATATTCCTTTTTCTCCTCCTCAAGCACTGCTGTGACATCATCAAGTGCGCCGCTTGCCTTAGCTGAATGCTTTCCTGTGACAATCATTGCCTTGCTTCCAACTGCTGCAAGCACTCCGGCATTCTTAGCTATACAATCTTTTCCAAAATATATTTTCGTTGGTATTCCAAATGAAAATTCCATCTGCAACTCCTTCCTTCTTTAATGAATTTTATTTGATTAACAGGAGCTCTTAACTCTTAGGTATAATATGCTACATTTTGTTTAGAAAATATTGTAAATTTATATACTTGATATTTTTGAAAATTTTAAAAAAATATCAGGTACCTGCAATCTAAAAATTCCGTAATAAAGAATGCAGATACCTGATATCAATTGTTAATAAAATGTAATGTTTAGTTATATTAGACTGAAGTTAATTGGAAGAGTACTTCGCTAATGCCTCCTCTGCCTGCTCTCTTGTAATATGGGAATCTTCCTGAAGTAACGCTATAATCTGCTCATCGGTCTGTCCGAGCTTGCGGGCAATTCTTATGGTGCCTTCCAATCGTCCTTCTTCAATACCTTCCTGTCGCCCTTCTTCAATACCCTCCTGTCGGATCTTCTCCTCAATCTCAAAACTCTTCATATATGCAAGACCTACCTCTCCATCCTGCT
>ENA-ORSL01000756-ORSL01000756.1-human-gut-metagenome-genome-assembly--contig:-NODE-756-length-31022-cov-6.717312_pt1 | contig 31022 bp, 32 predicted proteins | sample MGYA00242190_ERZ509157 | MGnify/ENA primary metagenome ERZ509157 (study PRJEB26280, sample SAMEA2338664) | human gut metagenome | biome: human gut; feature: human-associated habitat; material: faeces...
TAAAAGCCGTTTGCCCAGCCATATCTCTTTCCTTCGGTGCCGCCGTCTAAATGGTTCTGGACGCCAGCCTCTCAAGCTGGAAACTGCGGGTTCGAATCCCGCCGGCATCACCAAAGCCCTGTATCACAATGGTCTATGTGTCTCCGTCCTTAATAGGGGAGAGCGGCTTGCAACGCAGCAGGGCACGATATGGCTCCTTAGCTCAGTGGTAGAGCATCCGGCTGTTAACCGGAGTGGCGCAGGTTCGAACCCTGCAGGAGCCGCCATATTGGGGTATAGCCAAGAGGTAAGGCAACCGGCTCTGACCCGGTCACCGTTGGTTCAAATCCAGCTACCCCAGCCAAATGCTCCCATGGACAAGCGGTCTAAGTCCCCGGCCTTTCACGTCGGTGTCGCCGGTTCGAATCCGGCTGGGAGTACCACATAGGGGTGTAGCTCAATTGGGAGAGCAGCGGTCTCCAAAACCGAAGGTTGGATGTTCGATTCGTCTCACCCCTGCCATATGTCTCGGTAGCTCAGCTGGTAGAGCACCCGCCTTTTAAGCGGGTGGCCATGGGTTCGAGTCCCATCCGGGACACCAAAAAGTGGAGCGTATCCGCAGAAATGCTGATACACTCCACTTTGCGATTGAGGTGTGGTCAAATAGCTCAAGGGCTTTGCAGGAGAAACCTTGACATCGCGAAATAAACCGCTATAATAGGAGATAGAAAGAGGCGCTACCGGCAGACGGTTAGCCCCTGAAGATTACTTAAAAAGAAGTAACCGCTTGCTTGGAGGCTGGGCGGTTACTTCTTTTTGTATGCCTGTACGAACAGGCTGCAAATGCTAACGATAACAAGGCAAAGTTGAAGAACTTCGGATGTACTCATGAGCAGCCCCCCTTCCTAAGAACAGGGGGCAAGAAGTTACCCCCTGAAGTGGGGGACTAACCGCCGCCGTTAACTGGTAGCGCCATTAAGAGAATACCACAAAGAATGACAAAATGCAACGACTGCCGCCATAGTAGCACGATTTGGAGCAACGGATATAGTTTTCTAATCGAGCCTTGTGGTGGGCCTTTTTGTGCAAACGGCGACATTGACTTAGTGGGAAGAAGCTGTTACATTGGAAATGGTTACCGGGGTCACTGGCAGACAGTGCCCCCATACATGATAGCGTAGTAGTAACCGTGGGCAGGGAAGCGCAGCAGTAGAAATACTGTTGCGCTTCCTTTTTTGTTTTCCTTATTGACAAGGCAAGCCTTCCGTGTTATATTCTAATTGTACTTAGATTGCTTACTATAATAGCGTTAAAATAATTGGTTCAAGTATCGTAACGGAGGATGCCCATGGATGAGAACCGTATCAGGCAGCAGCGTCAGGACTTCGGCATGACGCAGCGAGAATTCGCTGTCAGCACAGGTATTCCGCTTGGGACGCTTAGGAACTGGGAGCAGGGGAAGAATAATCCGCCGGAATATCTCTACCCCATGCTGTACGAACTGTTGAGGAGGAACTCTATGTTGAATGTAAAGACTCTGAAGGTCATTGCCATGCTGAACGAGCTGGCAAAGAAAGAAGCAAATGGCATCAGAGAGTTTAAGGCTGCAACAAAGGACAACAAGGAGTTCTGCATTTTCTACGATGCAGCGTCCTGCACGCGGCGGGAGGATGGAGCTCTTTTGTATAAGGTCGCAGAAGGAGTTTTAATCGAACCTGAGAGCAAACATCACGATATTGTTTCTTACTACGGCGACGGAGATGGCGATTTCGATGTGATGGTCGTGGATGACAACGAAGGCACGCCTTTCTTGGAGGTACATTTGCTTGCGGATGATGAGTACGTCGAGTTCGGCGGAGGAGAGTGGTATTTCTCGTGAGGTTTGTGAAATTCAGCGATAGTGACATTAAGGAACTGTCTGCTATCATAAAGGAAAAGGACCATGTCGATGTAGAGCAGCATGTAGAAATGTCCGGCATATGGCTGCGTTCGGTCAACAATATGACAGAGCTGCGTCTGCTGACCTTGGCCGATATCCAAGTAATCGTATCGCGTGTTTGTTTTACGCACCGGCGGGTAGGCTGTATGACAGCTATTTTCGAGTGGCTCAAGGAGTTCAGCCATAGAAATGGCATCCATCGAATTCTCATCCAATCGGTGGAAACCAAAGAAATGGCCAACTGGTGCCTCAAGAATGGGTTTCATCCCGATGCGAATGCCTCTATGCAGATAGACGATTTCATCGTTGGAAACTACCTGCTCGACAACTTTTGAACAGCCCGTGCGGTCCTTGGGTTGTTTTTGTTGACACTGAACACGTCTGCCTTTATAATGATACTTGTAAAGTCTCTCTCATCCCTCTTTTGAGGAAAGTATCTTATCTCTTACGCTGGCAAATGTTCGGCGGCAGAGTCGTTTCTAAATATTTGCGTATTCAAGGTATTCTTATCGTGAAAGGTGAGGATACCTTTTTATTATATAGTCGGAGAAACACAGAATGTCCAACTTGGACATTCTCCAAAATCATCTGAAAGGAGAAAATCAATATGTATGTATCTGAGCAATTTGAACCCAAAGAAGGCATGACAGTCTGGGCGTTGCCTGGCGGGAATGCCTCGCGCCACTGGAACCGTGAGCCTATCAAAGCGACTGTGGTATCCGTCAAGCGGAAGTATTTCTACGTGCGGCCGGAGAACAGCACATGGCAAACGTGGAAATTCCTGCGGGAAGACAATACGTTCTACGATGAGGCGGATAGCAACAATACCTACGCGGTCTATGTATCCAAGGAAGGTGCGCTGAAGGCCATTCAGTGTGAACAGGAGTTTCGCGAAGTCCAGAATATCTTGTCGAACGTGCGTGGTGATGTGAATGCATCGCTCGGTTATGAAACCGTTCACGCCATTTACGAAATTCTTAAGAGCAAGGAGGAGTAATTATTATGAGCTGCAACATTTTTGACGCATGGGAATGCCCCGCTTCCTTTACAATGGCAGAAGCTGTTGTTTTGGCAAAGGAAGCAGCGGACATTCAGCATGCTTCAGCACGCAATGAAATCGTAGATTCTTTTGACGGAATCAACTGGATGCCTTGGTACGACTATATCGTAGAGACCTTCGGCGATAATTCCGGACAACTGGGGCGTATCGTGGCTGCCGGTATATTCCCCGTCATGCAGAGTCACTATCTGTCTTTGGTGAATGTCTTTCCAACCAGCTGTGAAAGCGAGTTGGATGCAACGCTCCGCAAGTTGACCGGGAGCATGTCTATTGCGAACCGGGGAGATACGCTGGACGCGATGCATTCGTTCTGCAAGGACCTTTATGAAGCATTTATGAAATATGATGCTTCGCTGTTGTTTCTGACGGATAACGCCGGCAGGGTGTATGTGAAAGGTTCATGCCTGACGCAAGCATCGTCCGCATTTCTTTCCTCGAAGCTGACTCCGTTCGTTTATACAGATGCCACGGAAATGAGGGAAGAGGACTTCCCTGAATTGGCGGAAGCCTTCACTGCTTGTAAAGGTAATGAGCATCGCGAGGAATTACTTGCGTCTGCCCAGAAAAACCGTGGTAAGAAGTGGGATGAACTGCTATGCGGTCAGACAAACTTCAATGGCTTAGGCTTGACGTACAGCATGAACGATATGTCTCGAACGGCGAAATACGTAGAAATCACGTCTGTTGTAAGAGACATTATCAGTCATCACGAGAAGTAACAAATTAGCGGCATCGGTGAGTTCTAAACCATTGATGCCGCCTGTTCAGAACTGAGCGGCAGAATTATGTCTTGCGCCAAATAGAAGGGATGATATAATGAAATATGATATGAAAAAATAAGGAGGAGTAATTATATGGGCGTTGAAGTAGAGAATGCTGTTGCCAAGAAATATGTGCCATGGATTCGTCGCAAAGTGAAAGGGAAGCCAAGCCCTGTAATCAACATGATGTATCGAACAAACGGAACAGGCATGGCTGTTGTTTCTTTGCTGAAAGATGTTCCGTTTACCGAATTGTCTGCGAACCTATACTTCATGGCACAGGATATGAAGACGAAGGAATTCACTCGTCTTTATGAATCACAGCTTGAACTGGCAAGCATCGACCCGGATAAGTATATCCATAAGCTGTACCAATTCTTCAATGATGTCGGGAGGCATATCAAAAAGGAAAACCTCTATCGAGAATTTTTTGAATTCGCCTCTCTGTGCAACAGAATGCGGTATAAGTTCTTATCTAAGCCTGGTTCAGAGCATATAGAAAGTGTGGTCAATGCGTACCAATCGATGCTGCTGGAAACGTATGAATTCCTTCGCCCGAATAAGTTTGACTTTTCCAAGATTGTCGTTGGTATGGATACGAAAGAAAATCTGTTGCTGGCAGATGACGCCTATCCTTATATCGACGAACCCATTCGAGACATGGAAGATTACTTGGAAACACAGACTACACGGCCCGTGCAAACAATGGATGAGCTTATCGAGATGTTCTTCAAAAAGCATGGGTATCGGGACATTAAGGGGCAGGATGACCTCAACAACATGATGGAGCAGGACCGTATCTATACGCATCAGCACACGACACTGGCACCGTTCATCAATGAGTATACCTATGATATCCTGCCATCTCCGGATAAGCTGTTCAACCGCGACTTGCTTTCGTTCTTAACGTATATGCCGGTAAAGGTCGATGTGGAAGAACTCAAGGACCGGCTGATGAAGCGGGCACGGACTCTGCCGGCAAACGGCATGGTGGTGGAAATTGGCCCTGCAAGTGTCGTTTCACCCTATCGCGGTATTACAAAGGTTTTGATGCGTGAGGTCCTTTACGGCGACGATATCGTCATGCTCTATAAGATGGAAGTCAATCATGGCGAAGACGGTGAGATAAGCGGATGCTACAACACAAGGGAGAAGGCATTCTATTCCATCCTGCAGGAAGCCGGACTGCCTGAGCCGTATGGTTGGACGCAGAGTTTCATTCTGTATCTGTACGGCTGCGCAGTGCTCCGTGATGGAGAGAAGATGCTTTCAGAACTGGATGGCGCATTCTGCTTTGGGATACCTTCGGTTGAAGCGAATGGACTGGATACTCGAAAGACTCTGCCAATGCATGCAAAAGCAACTCTGTTTGCACGCGGCGGGAGGTTGAAGAGAAGTGACAACGTTGAAGATGGAGCAACCCATCAACCTACGGGCGCACGCAAGGGAAATGATGCCTATGAGAGCGAGGAACGTGCTATCCAAGGCTTCGTCCGGAAGGTCGGAGCAGGTAGGACACCTTCTCCCGAAGCAGTCGCTCGTGCAACGGCGCTTGGCTTTGAGTTGGCACAGGACGAGACCTACGTTCAGCCGTTCATCAAGAACGTTTTGAAACTAAAAGAGAAGACGGAGAAGTAATCTATCACACAAATGAATCCCGGGGACTCGTTAGAGCCCCGGGATTTTTCTTTTTGCCGTTCAGTTCTGGAACGGCTATTCATGCCGACGGAGATGAACACAAAAAGAGAAGAGGCTGCCCATTTGAGGGGGCAGTCTCTTCCCGTGATGTCACTTGTATTTGTTCTCTAAATCGTTCAGGGCGCTATCCTTCATATCCCCTAAATCTGTTTTCAGGATGCGTTCCGTCTGCTCTGCTTCAAGGTTCTTCTGCGCCTTGGACTTCTTCCACCATGTAAAGGCAATGAACACAAGGATAAGAACCGTCAGACAGATGGCGATTGTTGGGATGGAAGACTTCGATACCGTCATGATACGGTCGGCTGCATCAGAGAATGCATCGCCGAACATCGTGTCCTCATCCCTGTCGGAATAGTAGTAGCTATCGAGATAGTCCATGAGGATGTTTAGTGCCTCTTCGTCAATGACGGTCTTCGCTTGCTTGCCGGTAATGCACCAGATGCGATACTGGCTGTCGCTGTTGTACTCGTAGAACAGAACCAGCAGATGCGCTTCATCCGGGCTGTACTGGTCATAGAGTTCGTTAGCGTAGGTTTCCATATCGTTGTCATTGGGAGAGTTTGTACCGTTGACGGTATCGGTAATGACCAGGATAGGCTGCACGCCAGTTTTCTTATAGAAGTTATACATGCCCTTCTCTACGGTACTCTCATTGCGAATCCAATCCAGTTCATCATGGACATAATCGACCTGCGTGCAATAGGAAGCATCCAGAGGCGTCCGTTCAACAGTCGATTTTGTGATGCCACCGGCGCCGCCGGACATCGAACTGTAAATGAAGACGAGTGTGATGCAAATAGCAATCAGAACGACCAGTTGGAACAAGCATCCGCTGCTGCGCCGAGGCGCGTAACCATAGCGCGGGCCATAGCCGCCGCCGTAGTAATGGTGATGATGTGGAGGAGGGGGAGGTGGTGCTCCACCGGGACGATGATAACTTCCTCCACCAAAACCGCCGCCGAAGCTGTTTCCACCGCCACGGTGAATGCTCCCACTGCTGAATCCACCGCCTCTGCTCGAAGAGGAGGAACGACCGGAACTGCCGCGACTTCCACCGCCGCCAAAACTACCTCGGCTCCCGCCGCCTCCGCCGCCGCCACGACCCATGGTCAAACACCTCTCTTTCTCTGCTTACAGGCCAAGCTCTGCTTTCATGCGTGCAATTTCATCGTCAACAGAAACGCTGCCGCCTCCGCCGTACTTCTCTTCCAGAGCCTGTGCGGAGTTCTCAGGGGCAGAGGATAGCTCCATACTGGCAGCGCTTGCGTCCAGCATTCGACGCGCCTTCTCTTCCATGCGGTTGAAGCCATCCAGGTCCTTGTTGGCACCGTTGGCAGCTTCCTGCACTTTGGCGATTTTCTCCTGCGTAGAGGCAACAGCCATAGTCGCCTTGATATTCTCCAGGCGGCTCTGCAGCGTAGAGACATCCTGCGTCAGCTTGGCATGCAACTGCTTCATCTTCTCTGCGTTGGCATGGGCCAGTTCATAGTTTTGCTGCAGGGAGGCCTGCTGAGAGGCATACTTCTGCTTTTCGGCGATGAAGGTACGTGCATCTCCTTCGTTGCCGGCAGTCAGAGCCTTCTTCGCCAGTCCGTCATACTTGTTCACGTTTTCTATGCAGCTATCCAACAGTCGCTTGCAGCGTGCTTCTTCTGCCATGACTTCTGCTGTCTCTTTCTTGACTTCGGCGAGGTCGTCCATGGCATTGTGCAGATACTGTTTCGCCATTTTCTCGGGGTTCTCTGCTTTATCCAGCAGCTCGTTGATGTTGGCGGATAGGATATCCTTAAAACGGGTCAGAATGCTCATAGTATGTCTTCCTTTCAATGTGAGATGGATAGCCAAATTTTCGTCTATCATATGCGTACATATTACCACATGAGGAACGAAAAGTATACTCCTTTTTGTGCTCCGTTTTGGCGGATTCAGCCTGTGTGATGCGGCCGTCGGCAGTCCATCTCCGTCAGTGAAATCTGCAATCCAAAAGAAAAACCGGCGCCTGCTTTTGCGGTGCAAGCGTCGGTTTGCTTTCAGTTCTGGAGAATCGCTCAGAACTGAACGATGAATGTGTTGTTTCGATGTCAGGCGGCATCTGTAAGCATGGAGGCGATAGCTTTCACATCCAGATGGTGCAGGATATCGGCAACACTCTTAAATTTCGCGCCATCAAGGATATTGTCCAGAAGGAGTTCTCCTTCCAGCTGCATAGCAGCAACGGAGGACGGGTCTTCTTCAGCCTCGCGTTTCATGAGGTTCTTCGTTGCCTCCATCAGATAGTCTTCACCCCTGAACTGAGCACTGAGTCTGGACAGAATGGACGACTGAATGTGCATGTCCAGGCCATCCTGTATCCAATAGGAGACCCTCGTTTGCGTGAAGCGGTCACAAATACGGCGGACCTTCAGATAGGGAACAATGTCAGAGAAATGTGCCCACAAGTCCGCAAAGCAGTATGTATATTGCCCGTCCTCGATGCTCCGCAGATAGTTGAAGGCATCCGCCTGAACGATTTGAACCTTGTCCTCATATGGGAATTGGGGCAAGATGTATTTCCTGAATATATCGATAACCGCCGGGTTTTTCTCGACAATGGTAACGGAATACACGTTCCTCTTTTCCGATACCATGTAGGCGTAGTATCCAAGGCCGCACCCAAGGGTCAGGACCTCTCCGCTGGCTTCTTCGATTTGCTTCCGCATCGTCTCTATTTCGTTTGGAGTAATGCTCATCCACGCCACACCGTTTTCATAGAGGACGGGGTATTTGACCGGGTCAGTTGTCCAGCTGATGCAGGCAATCGGAAAATTCAAGCCCCTGATAGGGCGGGGACGCAATGGGTTCCATAAGGAAACATCGCCTTCTTCAAGAACAGCGTGACCAAGAGAGATATTACCCATCTCAACGTTTGGCACTGTAATATTTGCAAAATAGGGGTTCTCTTCAAAGTACGCCTGGTCATATACCCGCGCATGCTTCGTTACATTGGCTGTTACATCTACGACAAATGGCAGCCAGTATTTTTCAGGGATAGGTGTTTTGCTGAAGTATTCGCGGCAGAGCTGGTAGGCAAGATACCCTACCTTTGCTTGCTCTATGGGCACTTTCTGCCGGAACCCTTTCTGCAGGTATGCGGCGCCTGCTTCTAAAGCAGCATCATCTGAGAGAGCAAGTCCATCGAAGATAGGCGTCAGTATGCTTTCTCCCAGCCAATTATTGTAGATGAGAAAGTTTTTGACGTCTTTTGTCATGAACTCACGGATTTTTCGTGTGTCCATAATATACACAGAAAACACCTCCGGACAAGATTGGGTTCTGAACTATCAGATTTTCAAGGTAAGCAAAGCACATGTGTCGTTCAGTTCTGAACGTTTCTCCAGAACTGAGCATCACATGACAACCTTGTAGATAATCCTGTAACTCACGCATCCTACATGGGATGCGGCACCATTGGAAAATAGTGATGGCCTTGTGTGCCGGCCAAACTCACACCCCCTGAATGGGGGGTGGGGACCAACATGATACTCTCCCTGAGACCAGTAGATTCTATAACTCACATACCTTTGTATAGATAACCACCATAAGGGTTACCTTGCCGGTATGACGTACATCTCCCCAAAAATATAAGGGGAGTTGCGCTATTTCTCCCACTCTTTAACTCACGCACACCGCAAAGTGTGCGAACACCAACCTATACGAGCGTCTGGCCTTTACTACAACTCACGCCCCATGCGAGGTGGGGCGACTCTTAGCGGTAGAAATACCGGTGGCTTTTGCGGTTCTTTAACTCAGCTCCCCTTACGGGGAAGCGTCCTATAGACTGTCCCGTTCTGCCTATATGCACATTGAACGTGAACTCACGCCCCCAAAAGAGGGAGCGGCGACGCATTGCAAGCAGATATCTATTACGGATATTGGAAAATCTATTCACTTACGATAATAGTTTAGCAAATCTTTACAATCCTCGCAACCCACATAGGGCCGGACTGTGCCAAGTTCCCGCAAAAATTGAGGAGCAGATTGGAGAGAAGTACACCGCCAACAGAGATAGCTGCATGAAAAAAGGCACCCCTATCAGAAGGCAGGGGCGCCTATTGGGGAGCTTCAGTTGCTTGCCAGCTGCTGATACATCTTCATCAGTTCTGCCACGCAGGCCGACTCGCTGTTAAACTTGCCCCAGAAGCCATATGCTTCCATAACTGCTCGGTCATTTACCTGATGAGCCTTGCGCAATTCAGGCGGCATCGTCACCTCATTGTAAAGAACAGCAAGGCTGCAATCGGGATAGAGCGCCCGAGCGTCAAGAATCGCTTGCGCGCTCTGCTCGATTTTGGCTTTTTGTTTTTCCGTAGGAACAGGCCACGGGAAATTGTTGTAAACGATTTTCGCGGAATAATCATAGTCGCTTTTTAATCGACCACATACGGTTCTCATCCATGCCATATGGACATTAGACATTAACACACCGAAATGATATATCGAAGCCCCGGGGAGTATCTGAAGCTTGTTGCTGCAAATCGTGTCCGGATGTAAAAAGCCCATCGGAATGTAGCGGCGGGTGCCAGAAGAAACCTCCGGTATCGCAATGAAATCTTCGGAAGGCTGTCGATTTTCGGTAAATAAAGTAGGAGTGTCTGCCTGCTTTCTTGTTGCAGCCTTTTTGCTCGATAGGCGGAAGTCTCTAACCAGTTGCACTCGTTCTAATACGAGGGGCATCCCTTGCAATTCCTTAGGGGAAATACCGTCAAGCCAAAGGCAATAACGATTTTTCCCGTTCAAGAATTCGTCGGCGCCCAAGAACCTCCGAATATATTTTGCAGAAGCTGGTGCCTGCTTCATAAAGCCATTATAGTCTTCTTCTGTTACTATTAGATTGCCGCCATCCGTTGGCTGGCTCCCTTTGCATATTTCTGGGACATTGCACAGGGGCTTGTTCCTGCTTTCTATGAATAGCGTTGGGGCATCAATTAAATACGGGCTGATATTCTGTACATGCTGCACTTGCTTAGAGGTGAAAAGAAGTTTCTCTGCCGGATTCATTTGCACGCTAAATCCCACAATGACACAATGAACATGAGCTTTCAGATTTGCTTCACTATCCCAACGGAAAGTGCGATGAGCAAAATCAATATGGATGCCAAGGCGTTCGAACATAGGCTTCCACACACCTGCAACCTGTTCTCCCTGCGTAATAGAATTGGTAGACACAAAGGCTGTACGGATTGCCGTGCTTTGCATGAGTTGCGCCGCTTTGAAATACCACCCGGAAACGTAGTCGATATTCTTTCCGATGCCAGCCATCGTATTTTGCAAGTCAGCTTTCTGCTCAGTGGATTGATAGGTATACCCAATGAACGGAGGATTGCCCATGATGTAGTTAAGCTGCATCTTGGAAACGACATCTTCCCAATCCATCTGGAGAGCATTTCCCTCTACGATATGTGCGTTTGTCTTCAGAGGGAGAAAGTCCAGAGACATACGAACAACGTCTTCCGTTTCCTTCATCATCTGGCTCTCTGCAATCCAGAGAGCTGTTTTAGCCACGGTAACGGCAAAGTCATTGATTTCGATTCCGTAGAACTGACTGATGGATACTTGAATGGGGTCATTCATATCCATGACAATCTGACCTTCGTACAGAAGGGAGAGAACTTCGTTTTCAAGGCGGCGGAGGGAAAGGTAGGTTTCCGTCAGGAAGTTTCCGCTTCCGCAGGCGGGGTCGAGAAAGGTCAAGCTGGCGAGGCGTGCCTGGAAGCTGCGCAACTTGGCGTCGCGGTTTCTTTTGACGGAGATGGATTTAATGTCATTCAGTTCTGTTTTTAGCGCATCGAGGAAGAGCGGGTCAATGACCTTGTGGATGTTTTCAATGCTGGTGTAGTGCATACCACCGGAGCGGCGGGTCTGCGGGTTCAACGTACTTTCAAACACGGCACCGAAGATAGTCGGGCTGATAGCAGACCAGTCAAAATCCTCGCTGGCCCTCGACAGCAGCAAGTCAATAATTTCATCACCCAAACGGGGGATTTCGATATCTTCGTTGGCGAACAAGCCGCCGTTCACATAAGGAAATGCCGCCAAGTCGTCGTCCAGATAGCGGTCTCTTTCATCTTCCTTCTGGTCAAGAACACGGAACAGATTGATGAGCGCACGGCGGTCTTCGGCACGGTGTGCCTGCAGATAGTCATGGAACATATTGCGCTTTCCAAAAATACCGGAGTCTTCCGCATAAAGGCAGAACACCAGGCGGACGCACAACGCATTCAAACTCTTGAGCGTCTGCTCGGATTCTGGTTCTGCGTACTGCTTCAGCAACGCATCATACAGAACACCAACGAGTTCGCCTGCCTGCAAAGAGATTTCCATTTCCTTGCGGATATTTTCATCACCTGTGTTCACCAGGAAATTCAGCCGCGCATATTCTTTTTCGAGGTCTGACAGTAACAGAATTTCCGGTGTATCGTTGGGGTGGTTCATGTCATGGATGCGGAATTCCTTGAAGTTGCAAACCACAATCCATCGCGGCTGCTGATTGACAGGGAGATACCCGCCATACCGCCGCGCCTGCTGGTAGGGAGAGAGGAGCGAGCCATCTGACTGCAGCTCACCCTTGTTCAGGTCAATTTTTGCGCCCTTCTGTTCAATCAGAACACGGGTGGCGCCGATATATCCGTCGATGAACTTCGTGTTGCTCTTGCCAGTTTTGACGTTATCGACGTTAACGGTCTTTTCAAAGCTGATGAATTTATCCGGCTCGGTTACACCATAAACCTTTTGCAGCAACGCCAGCCAGAACGTTTGTGTTTCCTGCTTTTCATCGCCACGGCCCTGCCAGTCGGCGGCAAATTGTTTTGCTGCTAAGCGGTGTTCAGTATCTGTCATGGTCGATTCCTCCGCGTTTTTCATGGTTGGTTACATCATACCACAATCGGTAGCTTTTGACCAGAACATCGCTGGAGGTGTCCCATGAATTTCCTGAAAATTTCATTGACTTGCGTGGATATTACCCTTATAATATACCTGTAAATGTCTCTCTCATTCCTCTTGCAGGAAAAGTCTCTTTTCTCTACTGGCATATCCAGATAGAGTCGTTTACCCAATATTTATCTATAAACTCGTTTTAGCCTTATGGCTGGAGCGAGTTATTTTTATGTGAAAAGGAGAGTAATTAAAATGACCAATGTAATTTCTATGCTCATTGGCAGGCTGGTCTTTATCTGCAACGGATACAGCATCATCAAGGACCTTGCCAAAATCAAGAACATCCATCTGACCGCAAACAAAAGTACCGTCAAGGCACTGCTTCAGGTAAGCGCGGTTCTCATCACAGCCATGTGCGCAGGGGCCGGCATCATCGTGTCGGTCGCTCCGGATACCGGGAGCATCGTTGGCTTCGGACTTGCTGCAGCAGCGATTGCCGTGTATTTCACGGCAAAAAACTCTGCAGAAAAGTTGGCTGTAGCGAAGCTCCTGATGCTGGGTTCTGTCGGATGCTATGTAGGTATCCTCGGCATCATGCAGAACGTGGAACTCACAGAAAACGCATGGGGCTGGCTTGTTGGACTGAAGGCTCAGTCTGATGGCTTCAAGACTGCTATCTTCGGCACCTTAATCCCCCTGCTGTTCGTTGAGACTGATGAACCGCCTGTTCAAAAGGTGGGACGTTGGTTTACGAGACAAAGCATCCGCACTTACTTCTGGTGCATGCGGCAACTCAGCAAAGTCAACGCTTTGCTGGAAAGAGCAGCTTCCACGGCACGGGCGCATCTATGTGCCCTCTGCCAGACGGTAAAGAGCAGTATCAACTCGGTTTTCGCAGAACTGGTCGAGTTGGGAAGTGCAGTGCTGGATTGCTTAGCCTGCATCCTTACACCGCTGATTTCCCATTTGGGCAAAGCTGCTGCGTGTGCCGGCGCGATTCTGCTGCTGACCGTTTTCGTATCGATTCAGCCCGTAACCTCATCAAATTTTGTGCCTCGCACAAAAGATATTTGGCAAACGGGTCGTTGGCGGTGCGGAAGAAAGATGAAACCTGTCTCAACGGCAGGTCGATGTATTTTGAAGAGACGACGAAGCCAGACGAACCCGACCATAACAGGTGGGGGAGTCTGGCTCTCTCGTTTCTTAATAAATCAAAGAGAAAGGACTGTATCAAATGAACACAGCAATGAAGAAAGAGCTTGCGGCCGTGCAAAGCTGTCATGGAGATTGCAGGAACTGAGAGTCCCTCGATTTCCATTCGGTCACCAAGGGGAATGCGATTTACTTTGCCTTCGGGTGTAAGAAAGCGGATTCCCTGGGCGCTATTTGCGAGCGTCCATCCACCATGCGCCATGACATCGTCCATGCGCTGAAGTTCGAGTTAGACATGGTATGAGCAACTTCTGCTTCTATCATGTAGAACTAATACCAAAAACATAAGGAGGAGTAATCATGAATGTCACACTGAAAGAATGGAACGCCCTGCTTGCCAAAGCCCAATCGCTATGCGATGAGCTGAAGGAGCGTGGAGTCACCGTCAAATTCAAGCCGTACACTATGTACGACGGGAGAAAAGGCATCGCTTTTCTGGTATGTGACGAAACCGGAGCAGTCTTTATGGACTATTATTCTGGCGCCGGCTCGGCAAACAGCATCAGAACCAACATGAACGTTAATGCACTCCGCATCATGAAAGATTGCGGCGTTGCTGTAGGGGAGGGCTGAGCTATGAGCGAGTACCTGCGTAAAGACAACGATGTATTCGAAATCGTCGATACAGTGCCTCTCGGTTACAGCATCTGGAACATCGGACGCAACATGCCGGATGGGTATTTGCCCTTCTGCCGGTTGTGTGCGACTCAGCCCTTCGAAGGCGCACAGTGCATCGAAACGGACACGCTGAAAGCTGTAAAGACGGAAGGCGCTCAGACGATTCTGGCTGCTGTTGGACGCGGCGCCGGTGATGACCTGAAGTCCATGGAACGCTATTTAGAGAAGCACCCTTGCCCCGTTCCTGGGACAAGGGTGTACTCGAATGTGGCCCGTATCAAGAAGGCACTTCCGTATCTGCGGGAGCTGCGCTATTACTAAAGTGAACGGAGGTAACAGTATGAGAAAGAAAACGCTGCATAACGCAAAACTGGTGGTAACCGTAGAGAGCAACAAGTATGCGGAAGGCCCCATCAAAATCAAGACGCTTGCAGTATTTGACAACCGCACGCAAAAACCGTGGACGGATGCCCAAATTGCAGAACGCGGATTGAACTCTGGGTTCCTGAATGTCGCAGACATGAAGATGTCCCTGAACTGGAATCTCAATGGTGACGAATCAAAGTACCAGTTCAAGTGGGGACAATCCGCAAATGGCGTTTCTCAGGGAGTAGCTTATATCTTCAATTAACAAAAAGATTTATAACAGGAGGAATTTTATTATGTTTGCAAATTTAAACGAGGTCTACAAGAATGACACTCTGTACTACTGGTGCAACGCCCTCGGGGAAATCAACTACCCTGGTGACAGACGGACTGCTGCCGCAGATGCAGAGAGGCTCCCGGCAAAGGTCAAAGAACTCTATGAGAGTTTTCAGTTTAATCCCCATAGCTGCAATTATATCAACGTCTATACCGTGACTTACAACGGTGTTGATGGGATGCTCCTTATGGAGCTGTTCAGTGAAGACTTTATTTGCGAGGCTTTCGGGAAAAACGCCAATGAAAAGCTGGAAGGTGTTCTGCGTAGTACCGCAAAGGAACTGTCTAAGCGGTGCGAGCCGTGGGGCACAGTCCTTCTTGGCATTGGTACTGACCCGGACGGCAATGAGCTGGGTGTGTTTGTGCCGGCAGATGCCTGCGCGGAGCACTACCACGAGGCCGGCAAGCATCTTCAGGAGCTCTCCAATATCGTGGGGTTAAAGACTGCAATTGCCGCCAACGAGCACGCATTCCGTCTCGCATTCTCTTTGCTCATTGGTCGAGGAGACTGACTGAGAAATATCCATTGTTTTGCTATGGATTTTTCAAAAGAATATCGCTATAATAGGAGTGAAGGTAATGGGAGCAAATCAGCAGTATAAATCATCGGTATTTGCCGATTATCTGACTGAGGCGGGGACCAACAACAGCCGACTTTTGGAGATATCTCAGGCGACGGGGATTGTGCCGGAAGGCACATCCCCTAAGATTGAGGTCAACACTCTAAAAGATGTGCTTTACATGGACCGCATCAATGATGTATCCTTCGTCGTAGACGGGAAGCTGGTTGTTCTAATCGAGCATCAGTCCACGGTGAACCAGAATATGCCTCTTCGGATGCTCTTGTATTTGGGCCGTCTGTATGAGAAGATTCTCGACACATCTTCGGTCTACAGGAAAGGGTTGATTCCGATTCCGACTCCGGAATTCATCGTCTTCTACAACGGCACAGAAAAGCAGGATGCACAATGGGTGCAGCAGCTTTCCGATGCCTACATAGATAAGACGGTCATGCCGGAACTGGAACTGAAGGTCACAACGTGGAACATCAACTATGATGAGAACGTGGACATTCTTAAGCGGAGCAAAAGTCTACGTGACTACAGTTACTTCGTCAAGAAGGGCAGAGAGTTCAAGTCTTCTGGGTTGACGTTGGACCAGGCCATCAAAGAAGGTATCGATACTTGTGTTAAGCAGGGTGTCATGAAATCATACTTGCAGTCTAACGGAAGTGAGGTAATAAATATGTTAAATACCGAGTGGAACATGGATGAAGCCTTGCGTGTTCGTGGAGAAGAAGAACGTGCGGAAGGGCAAAAAGAAATGGCGGCATTGCTAACTGGAGTGTTTGCATGGGTCAAGGAGAAATTTGGCATTGCGAAAGCTGCCGAGATTATGGAAAATCCTGAGGAGCGTGCATCCTACATGGATAAATTTAGGAAGTCCCCCGACTATAGCCGCTTTATGGGAGTTTAAATCAACCCCACAAACAAATCAATTTTTGCTGCATGTAAATCTATTTACTAAAGAAAGGGCGTCTGGACATCCAGACGCCCTTTCTTTTTGCTTATAAGTTTGACGCAGACATGCTCGCAGGATATAATCAATGAAAAGGGGAGCTGGTTCAGTATGTTGGATACAAAATGGGATATGGAAGAAGCCCTGCGTGTTCATGGAGAAGAAGAACGTGCCGAAGGACGTGCTGAAGGACAGGAAGAAGCTAATAATTTGATGTGTGCTACATTCGCATGGGTCAAGAGGGAGTTCGGAATTGCAAAGGCTATGGAAATTATGGAAAATCCTGTTGAGTATGATTTATTTTTGGATAAGTTCCAAAAGCCTCCGGAGTATGCACGGTTTACGGGGATTGACAAGCCGTGACAAGCAAATTGGACTTGCAGCTAACGATAGAACGCTGCTATTAGACAACACTGACGGAGATGGGTGAGGATGCAGAGAAAATCTAATTGACAGGGAGCTCCGTTGCTGATAATATAAAAGTGTAAAGTCTCTCACCCATTGGGTTTAAGTTTCTTTTCCCTTGCAAAAGGGTCGTTTGCTCACTGGAAACAGGGGAGCCCTATCTCTATAAGAAGTTGAAGTATATCCAGACGGATATGCTTCTTTTTTTATAGTCAAGGGAAGGACGCCCTGCGGTGAACCACATCAAACAAAAATATAGAAGGAGGATACCACTATGAAAGCCGAGCACATCTATGTCAGCACCAATAGCAGCAGAAACGATATCCATGCATTCGGTACGCTGTACCGCTTCAGCAGTATCCGCGCAAACGCGCTGAAGAACAACGATATGGCCGATTGCAGAACCGGGATGCCTATGGAAATGAAGAAGCTGCGTCTGAATGTAGTGCCCATGGATGGGTTCCGGCTGGAATGTAAGAATCGAGGATATAGAATCGCAGTGTCCTAAAGCCGCCAATCTATCAAGGAGAGCAAAATAAAAGCCTGCCGCCCAACGCCAAAAGCGCGTGTCAGGTAGGTAAATCGGTCCCGGCTGGCAGGGGGTATTCCCGTATGCGCAAGCGAGCAGCGCGTACATGGCTGGCCGGCGTCAAGCCTCGGTAGGGGAGGACAAACCCTCTCCAACCAAGGTTGCGGCCGTGACCGCCCCCAGTAAAAAGAGCGAGCGCCCGACTGCACCTCCTGCAGCCCTCCGCCCGCTCTTTTTTCATCCCCCAAAATTGAAATAATGTTTACCACGAGGCGCACCTAACCGGGGGTCCCGTGTCGGCACCTCTTACTTCTCCCGGTGGCGTTGTGCGGCCCTTTGGCTGGTCGCATTTTCACTCGTTCGGGGCGTCTTCTTGGATTTTTGCCCGTCTACTTTTGTGTACGCTTTTCCTTGGTATTTTCGCTCTCGGCCTTCGGCCGAAGAGCTCGTTTTGGCCCCTCCGGGGCCATTTTTTTTCTTCTGTCTTTTCTTTGCGTCTTACCTGCTTTCGCTATTTGCTTTTCGTTGTTCTTTGGGTCCTCTTCGCGGCTCCCGTTTCTTTGTTTCTTTTGTTTTCCTTGTGGGCTTCCTTTCTTTTATTTCTTTGGTTTCTCTCCCGGTTCTGTTCTCTGCTTTATTTCATTTGTTTTTTGGGGTACTTCCGTTTTGTGGTTATTTCCTTATATATTTTTATTTTATTTTTATATTTTTTTATTTGTCCGCCTATCGATAAGAGGAAGGGAAGGGTAGACGTAGGCACTATATATCCTCTGGAGTGATAGGTGGAGGGATGAAAGCTGGTGGTAAACATTATTTCAATTACCCTACCCTATCCTATTACAGAAAACACGATTGAAATTAGAAAAATAGGTTTGTTTTAGAAAATAACGAATGAAACATAGCAGAGAACAGAACCGGGGAGGAAACGGATGAAATCAAATAGAAAGGGATGTTTCTAAGGATAACGGCTGACGGGCGCCGCGTGGCGCTCTCTGTGGGCTTCCTACTGTCTACTGATGTGTCCGGTGGCTTTTGACCAGTCAGCGCGTTTTAGAGCCTCCCAGGGGCGTCGGAAGGGGGAGTCCTGCGGCTACCCGCTTTTCCATTATCTCAAGGCGCGTGTAGTAGGCGGCGCCGTCGTGGTAGCTGTTTGCCGTGTACAGGGCTCTATGTAAATAGGGTTTACGCTTCTTCACGCTGCCGATGGCCGACTGGATGGCTTCTATCAGCCGGTACATGACGTAGCGGTCTATGGCCGCGTATTCCCGCATCGCCTCTTCCTTTGGCACGACCTCAGTTCCATAGCGGATGTACGAACTACGGGATGCTGCGTCCTCTGCCATCAGGTCCAGCAGCTCGTCCAGCGTCTGGAGCCGGGCTTCCTGTTCGTCCTCGTCTTCTATCATGAGGGTGATGTCCTGGCAGAGGGAAGGGTACTCTACCTGCTCCTGATAGGCCCGCAGGGCAGGGCCCTTCCTGTCTTCTGGCTGATAGGCTGCCAGGGGGTCTTGCTGATTTATATGAAAACCATCTGTTTTTTTCTGAACGGGTGCATCCGGCGCCCCCGCAGGGGAGCCGATGCTAACTTCAGAAAAGCTATTTTCAGAAGATGGATTAAGAAGATAATTTGCGTTACGATTTTGGACGCATTCGGGCGTCATTTCCGGAAGTATCATGTTCCGTTTTTGGAAGCATGATGTGTCATTTTCGGAAGCAAGGGACGCATCGCCCACCGTCCCCCCCATTTCCGTGTTACTTTTTTGGTAATAAGACGGTGGAGCGTCTGTTTCATACCCATTTTCCGCGTCACCTTTTTGGAAGCAAGGATTTTCGCCCTGTTCACCGGGTATTTCCGCGCTGCAGGCGGGTGCCGGCATATAATCCCTCAAATAGAGCCTGTATTCGCCTGCGTAGCCTGCTTTGACCTTTACCAGCAGATTGATAGTCTCCAGTTCCTTATAGCTGTCCGACAGGGACCCGTGGCCGCAACCCAGCTGCTTCTGGAGCTCTCCTGTATCGACCTTGCAGTAAACGCGGTTCTTGTCATCCACCCGGCCGTACTTCATGCTCAGATGCAGCTTGTCCAACAGAATGGCATAGAGCAAAATGCTTCTGAGCTTCAAGCCTTCCAGAGCTTCGTCTTCAAAAAACGAGTAGGGTATGATATAATATCCGTCCGGCGTATCGAGGGACTGCCGTGTGATAGGCAGGAATCCGCCGTTTTTGAGCGTTTCTACCGATGTCAGGACGGACGGTTCTGCCCACTGGCTGAGAAAAAGGCGTTTTGGCTGCTTGAGCATCCGCTTTTTGGCCAAATTATCCGCCGGCTGTTCTTCTTCCTTGAGAAGTCCTGCATCGACGAGCCGCTTAAAGACCTCACCGGCCTTTTTTCGTGACCAGTTGAAGTATTCTGCGGCTGTTTCCCGCTTGTAAATGATGTAGACACGTCCGGTGGCAGCGTCTATCCAGTTATTCTTGATGGAAAGGGAAGTGCGGGCCCGCAATACTGCGTATAGCATCGCTTCGTCGATGCCCAGTCCGAAGTCTTTTCCGGCTGTCAGCATGCTCTTCGGTATGATGTAATACTGATAGCCTGATGCTCTCCACGTATCGATGAATGGATACGTCTTGACCACTTCCGGATTCATCCCGCTGCCCCCTTTCTGTACCGTTTTAAATGCCTTTCGACACTTATTCACTCGTACTATAATGGGAAAAATCACCTTTGTAAAGTGGTCCCCAAATGGGCAAATCCGATTGGCAAAAACAACGGGTGCAGAAGAACCTCGAAACCGTTGCGGCGCAATGGTTTCGAGGAACATATACAGTTTCGATATATACAGTTTTGAGACCCCTATCTATACAATTTTGAGACCCCTATCTATACAGTTTTGAGGGGCTGCCTCTACAAAAACGATACCCCTAACTATACAAAAACGATACCCCCTATAGAGTGGCTGCTCTTTGGTGAAATCTACAGAACAGCTGCCAGTATTTTGTTTCTATCCTGCATGTAGCCATGCCCAAGATTCCGTACGCGGCACGAAATATCGTAGAACTGACCCAATAGGGAAGGAGCATCTTTGTGCGCTCTGCCAATTTTGTCGTAAAAAGTATCGGAACAAACCCGGAACATCGGCAGATATGGCGCCCTCAAATGGCTGAAACTATACAGTTTTGAGGGGCTGTACGCTATTTGCCGGGGGCCGCTGTTTCAATGAAGAAATGGCGGTATTACGCCTTTGTAAAGGCATTTGCAATTACAAAATAACAGAGTACCTATACAATTTTGAGACCCCGCAAAACTGTATAGGTACTTTTGCATTTATCTGAGCCCATCAAAACTGTATAGTTGCTTCCGGCGCTCCTTCGTCCGAACAGATTCTTCCAGAACTGAGCGTTGTGCTCTCAAATTCGGTCTAAAATCGTCCAACGACAATCGTTCAGTTCTGAGGATTTGGCTTGGAAGAAGAAATCCGTGGCGCAAATCCCGCACGCTCTTTCAGTTCTGGATACCGAGTGCTCTTTTTGCCACGGATTTCGATGCATTTTAGTGAAATTCTCTTTTATTTTCAATATCTGTAATAAGTTTATCCTTTACAGAAAATGCAAGACGCAATTTCTGACAAGGTAAAACGCTTGCCCCCATATTAAAAAGCCTACAAAAAAGGACGCTCCCAGCCTTCTGTACGAAGATTGGGGGCGTCTTTATGTTTTAACTTAGATTAGAGAAATTCTGACAGATGGTTGAGCCTTGTTTGGTCGGCTTCTGGCAGCGCAGGCGGCGCGTTCTTGGGGAAGTAGATACGGAACGAGTTATACTGGTTGCCTACCTTCAGAGGCGTCCATTTCTCGATATAATGACCTGCCTGCCAGGTGTCCATGATTATGGCCAGCGTTTTGCGGATACGGGCCTTAAACTGTGTCTCGTTGGCCTGCTCCTTCGTCGAGGATGCCTCCATAGCCGCGTCATAGAACATGCTGTAGGGAAGCTCCAGAGGGGCAGGACGGGTATATGCCTCGCCGGTCGTTGGATAGAGCAGCGGCGCCACCTGACGCTGTAGGATATTGAGCAGAATCAGATTCTTTGTCGTAAAGTTGATATCGACGGAAAGCAAATCCATCGGGGTAACGGCCAATGTGCCGGTATCGTAGCAGAACCGCAGGATGGCCGGCAGCTTCGTCACCTTATACGCCGTACACTTGACGCCGGAAATCGTGACCTGCAGCTTCTCCGCCGGGATGATGGCAGATTCCATAACGCCGACACCTGTATTGCCCTTATCGTCATAGATGCCAAGCTCAATAGAAAGCGGCGTATACATCAGGTCGGTCATAATGCTCTCTACCATGTCCTGCTGCTCACGGTGAACACAGAAGTTTGTGCCCTTGCCGCAGAGTGTACGGTAGACCATAGAGGATGTAAAACTCTTGTTGCCAGCGTGCAGCTGTGAAAGAACAGCCTCTATGACCGCTCTGTGCATCTCCGTCAGGTTTCTCGTGGCAATGCTGGTATCCAGCACCTCTTCGGGCAGAGACACCTTCTGCGTCGTCATACTGGCGGTACTGGGGGTCATCGCTTCTTCCAGCTGTTCCGGTGTACTGATGTTGCTCAGCGTGATATTGCCGAGCAGCTGCTTTGTAGACTGGTCATCCAGGGTAACCACAGACTGACCGACATGGTGGGGGATATATCCTTTCTGGGAAGATTCCTCCATGGTGGCTTCCAGCACTGTCTGCTCGATAGATAGGGCCGTATCACGTGCTCTCTTACCGACCTTGACTTTTGCTGGCATCTGAATTTTGATGCTGTTCTGCTTTGCTATGGCTTGCTGTGCAGGGGTTACTCTCTTCGGTTTCTTGGCCATATGAGGTACTCTCTTTCTCCCGCTCTCTATCGGCGGTATTACTCACGCTTGTTTGCTGGAAGCGACTATGCTGTTATCGTGGGGGCAGAATGCCCACAATGAAACAGCGTTACCAGTTGTTCGGAATTTCCGAATAACTCAAATTTAACGTTCATCTCCTTGCGGAACAGCCACTTCGATACGTTTTTATGGCACGTCTCTAAATCCTTGAACACACGTACCCCTTGTGAGGTGCAACCATCCCAATTTACGCCTGTAGGCATACACATTTTGCTTCAACTCACACATCCGCGAGGAATGCGACAAAAAGGATGCAATTACCGATGCCAGGTGTCGTGCTTCAACTCTCGCACCCCGTAAGGGGTGCGACGCGGTCCAACCAGTCAGAGATGCCAACAACCTGTCTACAACTCACGCTCCCTATAGGGGGCGACGTTAGGGGCAAAGGCAACCGGAATCCATATCGTGCTACAACTCACGCACCCCGCGAAGGGTGCGATAGGCCACTTTTGAGATAGCGAACCTTCTGCGAGCTTAAACTCCCGCCACGCATTTTGCGCAGCGCATGATACCTTACTTTTCCTTTGCCTTGTGGGAACGCCCTTTTGATAACGGGTTTGCCCTGCAGGCTATCTGCAGGTCCTGATTTGTAATGTGTGTGTAAATCTGTGTCGTTGCCAAATTGGCGTGACCGAGCACCTCTTGTACGGCTCGGACATCAACCCCGTTCTGAATCATTGCAGTGGCGGCGCTGTGACGTAGCTTATGCGGGGAGACGGGCTGGATATTTGCCTTGAGGCAAGTGTTCCGAACAAGTAACTGCACGGCATCTACGCTGATACGTTTGTGAACACGGGATAGGAACAGCGCGTTTTTGTGCTTTTCCAAAGGCTTATAAGTAGCTTCTCTGGTTTCCAAATAAGCATCCAGTGCCTCGACACATTCTTTGCTGATAAAAGCAGGGCGTTCTTTGCCACCCTTACCGTGAATGATGATGAAGTGTTCGCCGCCGGTATGCCGTATGTCTCCAACATTTATGGCTGCTATTTCAGATACGCGCAAACCGCAGGTTAGAGCAAGCAGGATAATGCAGTAGTCTCTGTCTTCGTTTATGCCGGATATGGCATCGAGCAGTTTGAAGCCTTCTTCTTGCGTAAGAAACTTAGGCAGAGTCTTTCTTATACGGGGAGGGACGACGCCGATAGTAGGGTCCTTATCGACCTGCTCACGTCTGGTCACCCAATAATCGAAGAACGATTTCAGACAAGCGAGTTTCCGCTGTGTCGAAGATGCTGCAAGACCAACCTTCTCATGGGACGTCCCTTCATAACTGACTCTTTCAAGACGCAGATACTCGATGTAGTTCATGACGTCGATGCGAGTAATGCCGTTGATGAAGGGGAGAGAAACGTCCGAAATATCGATTTCATCAAACGGAGTGTCCGGTGAAACCGCGCCACGTTCTCTCTTCATAAAACGAAGGAACGTGCGTAAGTCCAACGCATATTCGTCTACCGTTTTGTCTGAATGGTCCAGATTGAGCCGCTGCCACCGCAGAAAATCCTCAACAACGGGCGGCAATCCATAATAATAGTCCATGAGCATCATCCTTATCCGCAAGGCAGCCCCATAAAAACTGAACTGTTCATATAGAAAGGGGGGTGCGCGTTGCGTCACTACAAATTTTGGAAAGGTCTATTATCAGCGGTGGAATGACCACTGTTCCCTGGCTTCATACGCATCTTGCCGCGTCATAAACACAACATGATTGATGTCAAACAGAGAGAACGTAATGGGACCACCGGCTTCTGATGTGGCGGTATAGATGCCGCCTTTCACGTCAGTAATCGTATGTGCTACAGCCATATCATACTCTTTCAGCGGAACGTAGACAAGGTTTCCAACCTTTGGAGCCTTAAATGGCAGAATCAGGACTCTGCCTTCTTTGAGGGCTGCATTCATATTTGGGATGTTAATAGGCACATATTCAAAGGGTTCAAGGGATGCTCCGCCTTGCGACGTAGACAGCGGCGCAAGCAGACTCTTCTCAATCTCTTTTTCCTTTGACCGGACATTAAGCCCTATCTTTTCCATGACATCGTTGCAGTCCATTTCCATCGCCACAGAAATGGCCAGTATCGTCTCCAAAGAGGGGACAGGGGGCTTCTTCGTATCCGGACGTACACCTGATTCGAGGATGGCGATATACGCCTTACTCAGCCCGCACTTCTTGGCAAACGGGCCCATGCCCATCTTGTGGGCCTTACGATATTTTTTTGTCAGGTCGCCTAACGTTACCGCCATAAAAATCCCACCATGTCTATGGATTGTCTGCACTTAGCCTCGTCAAAAATTGTGCCATCGTATACTCTTAATTTGCGCTTTTATTGTACCACATATAGAATGATATGGCAAGGAGATTCCTCGGCAAAATATTTCTTTTGCCGATGTTTTTGACTCGAAAGCATAAAAGAAACGGATGGCAGCAGGGAAGTGCTGCCTTTATCCGGTGCCTTTTAAAGTTGGTACGAAATGTTCTTTCGTTGGTAGTATACTTTTCTTTTCAGAAATAAATGTAGAATGAATACTCTCCTATTTGGTATCGAAACGCATAGTTTATTGGACGGGAAATTGCAAAAAGAAAAGGCTCTCTCTGCGTATTAGCAGAGAGAGCCTTTAGCTCAAATCAATTCCAGTTTGTCTACGTCAGGGAGGAGGCGTAAAGAACCGCCGTTGTCCCAATGCACTACGATTTGGCAGGCATCGTCAACGCTGATGCACTTTCCCTCATCTCCGGGGCTTTTCACAAACGACGGCTTATCATAGGGCGGGAATCCCAGCATGCTGATAAGCCGAATCCGTTTGCCAACGTAGGTATCCTCCAACTGCTTCTTCATAGCTGCTCTGGATTTGTGAGCATCTGTCAGAACTACATGTGCGACTTTTGCATCGTTTGTTGAATAGCCTGCGTGATACACTTTAATGAGCTTTTTTGCATCACCTATCATCGCCGCCAGTTCTTCTTTCGTACACATCATGGATAGCATATCTTCCAAGTCAGTGATAGGGAAGTCGCCAATGACCTCATCACTGTCAGACTTGGGGCTGATGAAGTCTGAGAACTCATTAAGAAAAACATCCTCATCCGCCGTAATACCGCGAACATCGATGAAGTTCTCTCCGTCACGGCAATAGATATGAACGATGCGATTGACAATAGGGTCGTCCTCACCTTCGGCCGGTTCTGCATATACCGTAACCGGATAGCCGAATTCCTCATGCAGCGCCAAGGCAAAGATGCCACATACGCCGTGAAGAAACGCTTGGGCATCGCCTACCGTTTTGCATTTGATGCGGCTCAATGCGTCACTCGGGTCAGATTCTTTCCAGAAAAGAGTGGGTTCTTGTTTTCCCATAATCATTGTTCTCCTTAAAAAGTCCCCCTGTCCAGCGTAAAAGCAGGGCAGGGGGGGCATAGGTTTTACCGGACTCTCATTTCCCGCAGTTCGGCAACTGCCTTGAGAAACTCGTCGTGGAATCCAGTGTCATCGTCGGCAGCCTGCTCAATCCAGCCATCCACCAGCGAGGAATCGCCCGTGTCGTTGATGAGCTCAGCAATCAGGCTTCCGAGGCCGGTGACCACAGCTTCCTTCGTCGGCGCCTCAGGGAACACGGTATCGGGGGAATAGTTGTCCTCATATTCCTCCAGATACTCTTCCTCAGCGCCTTCGAGGTTCAGCTCGAACAGATTCTGATAGATGTCCAGCAGTTTCTCCGTCGTGTAGTTGTTCAGGTGCTTCATGATAATTACTCTCCTTTAAAATATTATTTTGCTACGCTCAGTTCTGAACCTTTGCAATGCATTCCACAGAACTGAGCGTAGGTTTGACTTATCCCTTGATGGCCATGATGTCCAGCACCTCGAAGTCGATGCCGGGGTAATTGTTCAAGATGGAGCCCTTCAGCTCATCCATGTCGGCGCAGGTCTTGTCCATCAAAAGGACGGGACCGCTGACGCTGCGCCAGTTGCCATCACACTCGTCATCGAAAAGGCTTGCATTCGTTCCGTGAGGGACAGCCCCGGCAATATAGCCCATGGCGTCGCACAGGAACTCAGCCTTTAAGAAGACCAGATAACGCTGCTCAGTTGTGTTGTTCATGATTATTCCTCCTGAAAATCAATATTTGAAAGAGAGCCTGACTCAATCGTCAGGCTCTACATTCACAAAAAGTTGGTCGAAATGGTTCCCGCAGTAGTATTCGCCTTCGAAGAAATATCTGCGTTCACTCTGCGTATCTCCGCAAACAGAGCACGCATAGTCGGGAGTATCTTCTTCATCCACGGCGAGGTCTTCTGCGCAGCTGGGACAAATCAGCTCCTCGTCAGAACAACGGAGAGCCTTTTCGTCCTGAATATGCTCCCCGCACTCCTTACAGATGGGGAGGCGGCGAAGCGCCGCATCTTCTCTTGCCAGGTGCATGCGGATAGCACTGCCCAATTCCGGGTCATACATATCACATCGACTCCTTTCCTATCAGGGGCGCAATACCGCAGGTTCCCCGGTCTTGGGGTCACGGTAGAGGACCTTGTTCGGCTTATACTTGAGGCTGGGCCAATGGTTTGCCTTTGCCCACTGCTCCAAAGAGAGCAGGGGAGTATCGAAGCCCAGCAGCGTTTTCTTTGCCTCATCCGCAGATTTGGCGTACACCGTCGCATAGGGAAGATTCCCATGTGTGCCGGCGCCATCCTGATAAACAAAGCACTGGACGCCGATGAAGGGAGCAGCTGCATCCATCAGGATGTCGTACTCCTCATCGGTGTCACAGATACCTGCCTGTGCGGGATATTTGTCCCAAGCGCCGATGGCAGCCTGCGTATTCTCGGTGTCATACTCATGCTGCTGTCGATTGTAGTGCAACAGATAAATGCCGCCCATGGCCAGCAGATTCTGGTCAGGACGCGGTTTGCGATGCAGCAGGTTCGGGCAGATGTGGTTGAGCATATACTTCAAGGCATAGCCCTTTTCAGTCAGATGCCCGCCATTGGCTTTGTACTGCTCATACCTCACCGCAACGAATTGTTCCGCTCCGGCTGCCCAATCGGACAGTTTGGAGCGAACGTACTCGTTTTCGATGTAGTACAGCTTTTCAGACAACTGCTTGATACGGGTCGTTGTGTTGTTTTCCATGATAATTACTCCTCCTTGATGGTTGTTTTTAGTGTCCAGATATATAAAAAAGCTGTCCTCACGCCAATAGGTGCAAAGACAGCTGATTATATTATGATAAAGTTACGAGCCGCGTCTGGATAGACTCCGGCAAAAGAAACGTTCCATCAGTGATGGATGAGAGAGACATTTACAAGTATTAGTATACTTGATGTCGACGCAGGAATCAAGGGATTTTGACAAAAAATCTCACATGTTGGACGTACCTCGGCAAAAATCAGCGGGAAAGGGTGTCCAACAAATCATCTCGCTCCATCTCCGCAATCACTTGCTCGTAATCCTCACCATTGAGGATTCTTTCCATTGCTCTTGCCCCGAGTTGTGACGTCACACACAAAGGGGACGCTCTCCATTTTTTCGCTTTCAAATAAGCCGCAGCCTTTGGATATTGTTTATTCAGCGCAAGAACTTTACCAGCAGATGGGTATTCCTCAGGGTTGAAATTCTCGCTACACCAACCATCATAAATGCATCGTTCTATCTTATCAGCATAATCCTTGCAGGCTTCTTTATAATCGGCAATCGCTTTTTCGAGTTCGGCAATGCCTTCTATAGCGTCCACTTTCGCCTTGCGTTCATCTGCTTCTCGCTTCCTTCGCTCGGCTTCCTCATGCAAGATAGCAAGGATGTTTGGCTTTTCCCTCTTGATAATATCGCGGTCTGCTTCGGTCAGTTTGTAAGTGTTCCGAATCTCCAGTATACTGTTAGGGTCCATGTGGCCGATAACCACCTTTTCGTTGTGCCTTGACCCGAGCGTTATTTTGTATTTAATAATCAGTTGTTGCAGTTCTTCTTTTTTCATTTATGTCCTCCCTTAGTGACCTTTTTCCTGACTGCCCAAGCGATTTACACTTTGAGTGGTCCATTTTACCTTTGCAGCCGGATACGATATAGGGGAGGGGACAGAACAAATTTCTGCCCCCTCGTATTTTGGACGGTGCCATCTGCATAGCCTTGGACCTACGCCCTCAAACTCACGTGTCCTGTATTCGACACGACAGGTGCCATCATTGTAGCCGATAACATAGGCACCAAAACTCACGCCCCGTTGGGTGGGGCGACATATTTGCCCGCATTTGTTGTTAACCTTCTCGGTGCGCACTACAACTCACGCGCCCCGTTAGGGTGCAACAAGCGGGAATGAATCAGAAACGGAAAGTAAATCCAACTGAGACTCACGTACCACAAATGGCGGTACGACAACAATACTCAACGCTTCGGGAACAACCCGGCTCTTTTCATAGCCAATACAGTCAAGCGCAAATTAAAGTCATCATCGAAAACTTCTTTGCGCAAAGACATCACTTTTCCAGCATTTCCCCGGCTCTCTGTAAGAGCGTTTATCTTATCATGGCTCATGGAGCATATAAACTTCTTACAAATCTGCGGCCGCACCGGATATATCACGCACTTCTTTTCGTCACCGTCGATATTGAGAAAAGGGCACGTCATATCGATAGTGTTGCGCTTCAAATGGTGCTCCTGCGGGAGAATATGATGCTCCTTGACGTATTTCTTGATGCGGGCCAATTCCACATAATCGATAGGGAGGATGTCCTTGCAGCACTCGCCGCAGCGGGAGCATTTGCCATCCGTTGTGAGGTCAGTTATACCTTTGCTATCTGATGAAAAATACTCCTTCAAATCAACAGACTGCATTGGCTTCAATCCTTTCTACAATTGGACTTTTTCATTTCACATAATACCAGATATGGAACGATGTTGCAACCGGCATCGTTCCAAAAGGAAAAGCGCCTGTAGGGATTATCCTCCACAGGCGCTTTCAAATAGGTTTTTATGGGGCCACACAGGGCCTCAGGTTTTCAGGATGTTCGGATAGTCCTTGCTCCAGTCTTCCTGTTGCAGTCCGCATCCGCCGTTGCGCATGACTGTGCCGCGTCTAATGACATTCATGATTACTCCTCCTTGTATTTTTGTGATAGTTACTCGCAATTTACTCTGCAATATGCGCAGCGTTCTTCGGATGCATAGCAAATGCAGTCATCCGAGTCATTGAACGGGAAACACGGCTTCTGATTATGCTCAGAGAGATATGTTTCCAAGAAGTCTGCCAAATTGCCGATGTAGTAGGCATCCCATTCCAGTTTTCCTTCAGCCGGCGCAGGGTTTTTCAGAATACGGGCCGCTGCGTCGTAGATAGCCTGGATGTCTTCAGCGCTCGGTTCATCCTCCGTCAGGGACATCTCATGGAAAGCATTGACGATGCTGAGCCGAGTGCCTTCATCGGTCACCGGCTTCCCATTATGGACCTTCTGCAGGACAGTGAAAAGTGCGTTGAAAATGGGGTCATTGCTCTCCGCGAGAAAATCGTCGCTCGTCTTAAAAAACATTTTTTATTCCTCCTGTTAAAAAAATTTTATCAAAAAAGCACCTATCCATGCCCGGTTCGGGTACAGACAGATGCTCTATGACCATATAAAAATATTAGAAACGATACGCTCAGAACTGAGCGTAAAAAGAAACATACTGGCGTGTACCAGTTAATGAGAGACATTTACAAATATTATTCTACTGTATCCCACCAGAAAAAGCAAGAAGATTTTATCAAAGTGAACGGGAAAACCTCGGGTTTGGAACCCGGGGATGAAAGTGAACACCTTGTTCCCCCGTTCGTTTTCAAATGTGTTGTATGCGACTTGCACATGGTTTTGCACTGTGGTATAATAGATACATGAAAAAGTTAAATAAATCACGTCATGCAAGATACTTACTTAATCTACACATAGTCTGGATTCCGAAGTACCGCAAGGCTGTCCTTGGCCCGTATAGAGAGGCTTTAACGGACATCCTTCATTCCATCGCCAAAGATAAGGGATGGAAAATCTTAGCGGTCGAGGTCATGCCGGACCACATCCATTTGTTCGTCTCCGTGCCGCCGTCGATAGCCCCTTCCGAAGTTGTAAAGTGCTTCAAGGGGTCGTCGGCTCGGAAGCTGTTAGTTGAGTTCCCTGAATTGGTCCAACAGAGAGATTACAGAGCATCCTTCTGGGCACCATCCTACTTCGTGGCGTCCGCCGGGGATGTCTCTTCCGAAACTATCAAAGCCTATATTGAAGGGCAGTATGACTAAGTGAGAAAGGCAGGTGAGCCGTGTTGCCGAAGAAAGAAAAGCAAGTCGCCATGACCTACAAGTACAAGATGTACCGAAGCAAGAGCTTGCGCCATTTGGACCGGCTCATCGACTATCATTGCGAGGTCTACAACTACTGTATCGCCCTTCACCGTCGGTACTACAAGATGTACCACAAGCACCTTTCCGCCAATAAGCTCAAGGTGCATTTGACCAAGGTGCGCAAACGTTCCACGAAGGAACACTGGCAGGCACTCGGCTCCCAGTCTATTCAGGATGTAGCCGAACGCATTGACCGGTCCTACAAAGCCTTCTTTGACGCAAAGACGGAGCATCGCGGCAGCCGGCACAGTATCCCGCATTTCTGTAAACGGAAGAATTACTCGTCCTTTACGCTGAAACAGGCGGGATACAAATTCCATGACGGGAACCACATCACTATCCTCGGTAAGGACTACAAGTATGTAGCGCATCGTCCGTACGAAGGTACTATCAAGAC